>ENA-USYP01002919-USYP01002919.1-human-gut-metagenome-genome-assembly--contig:-NODE-2919-length-9354-cov-21.009594_pt1 | contig 9354 bp, 5 predicted proteins | sample MGYA00250065_ERZ773512 | MGnify/ENA primary metagenome ERZ773512 (study PRJEB29103, sample SAMN06112003) | human gut metagenome | biome: human gut; feature: ankylosing spondylitis patient; material... | reverse complement strand
CCAAATATATTAATATAAGAATCAGATATTTAATCGTGTTCTTCACTTACAACTGCTTCCTTTCATATTAAACATGTGACAAACATACATAAAAATCTCCAAAAGAGCACATTCCTTTTTTAAAAAAGTAGCCCCTTCGTATTCTCTATATGTACATAACTAAATACGAAGGGGGTAAATAATTTACTCAATACAATCCAAATAAAAACAAAAGTCCCGAACCAAATAAATGGAATGGGACTTTTTATTATTGCAAAATAACCTAAATCATAAAGCAGGTTTAAGCTCAATCGTTAATCCTAAAGCATTTATGATACGATAGAAAGTAGCAACACTCGGAACTGTAATGCCTTTCTCAATGCGTGAGATGTATGATTTGTTGGCACCGATACGTTTTGCAAGCTCTTCCTGCGTCAATCTGGCATTCTTTCGCGCATCCAAAAGTATTTGACTCGTATAAAAAGCATAAGCTTCTTCGTCAAACTTCGCACGTTCAGGAGTGCCCAGTGCTCCATACTGTGCTTCTAACACAGCACTGTAATCAACGATTTGATGATTGTTTGTCTCCATAATAAGCCTCCTTTATTTTTAACGCCTTTTCTATCTCTCCTGATGGTGTCTTCTGACTCTTTTTCTGAAAGCCATTGAATAAGACATAATCTTACGTTTCATATTACAAATATACGCCAAGTTGTACAATTATGCAACCTGGCGTTAGATTTTAACAGTAAAAAAGACTATAATCATTTCTTTTGCCGTACTCCATCCTTCCCGTTTCAGTAGTTCTGTCTCTTCCCGATTAGGAGAATGTGGAGAACCCATAGCGCAATACTTATCAATCACATTTCCATTATCTCTATGCTATTCTAATTATTTATCAGTCTATCAATTCAATCATATAGCTATAAACATATTTTTTATCAAGCAAACGATATTTATTGTGTGGATACATCCCCCAACTATTATCACCGCCTAATCCGCGTTGCTTCAAATCAACATGCAGGAAAATATTCTTTTGCGGAACAATATCAATGGTATGCTGCAATTTGCGGGTCAAACCGGGGTCAAGGTCTTCCGGTGAGAAATGCAGAGCGGAAAATGCGATAGGTTGCAGACCTGTAATCTTCACTCCCTCTCCTTCACTATTCAATAAAGCCAGCCAACGAACATCCGTTTTATTTCCGGTTTCCTGTGGACGTATATACCAATAGAACTGATTGTCGACTTTATCCTCATATCGCCCGATGAACGAGCTTGAATAACGGTCGATGTAGTTTTCAAAAGGTCCCCTACCATAATAAGTCAGATTTTCATAGGGTTGTTGCAATTCCATCCGCATACCGAAGCGAGGAAGTTCAGGAAGTCTCGTTCCTGTCAAGTCAATACTTCCTGTCACAATAATAGATGCATTATTACGTATCAAATATTCTATCGTGTAAGGAACTTGAATGTCACTTAATATCCAATCAATTTTTATGGACAATCCTTTTTCGTTCTTTTCCTCTATAACCACGTTCTTCACATAACGGTTCACATGCGCTGTCCGCCAGACACCTGCCAACCAGGGCATTTTATTCCCGAAATCATTATCAACCGGAGCACGCCAAAAAGCCGGTTCCGGATATTGCTTAATGGGTTGTTTGCCGTTTATGCTATAATTAAACAGCACTCCTTTTTTCAAATCAATCTTACCGGAGACGGCATCCGACTGAAAAGATAAAACATTGTCTTTCGTTTCATAAGACAACTTACCCGAACAAGCCGAAAGAGAAGCAAAGAAACTGCCTCTATTTAGCTTTATCTGTTCCTTAGCCACTTCATAATGTACAGGAATTAAATCGGTAGCAACCTTTGTATAGGCATAGAGGTTGAGAAAATATTCATTTCCATCTTCCGGAATGACTGGAAGATTCAATCGTACCTCTTTTTCCGCATGAGGTTTTAATTCAACATTGAAATTTCCTGTAGAGAATTTCTCTCCATTCTTATATACTTCCCAAGTAAAAGCATATTCATTCAGATTGGTAAAATCATAACGATTCCTGATTGAAACAATCCCTTTACTCAAATCTTTCGCGTTAAACTGAATGTACTGATAGACTTTCTTTACTTCATACGCTTGTGGTTTGGGAATGCCATTAGCAGAAATTAAGCCGTCGGTTCCTGTATTTAATTCCCCTTTCCTATCTTCCAGCCATTTATAACTTCCCATTTTTCCATTGTACGTCCAGTAGATGCGTCCGTCTCCCGGTTCTGTCTTCATTTTAAACCCTTGATCCATAAAGTCCCAAATAAAACCACCTTGCAAATTTGGACTGTCATAAATAACATCCCAAAGGTCTTTGAAGTTACCATTACTATTCCCCTGGGCATGGGCATACTCACACATGATAAAGGGGCGCTGTTTACCGGACTTGGCATATTCCGTTATTTTCCACATATTGGGATACATCGGACATACAATATCTGTATTCCAGTCCTCCCAAGCCTGTTCGAATTGCACAAAACGACTTGGGTCATATTCTTTCAGACGTTTATATTCATCATGGAATACGATTCCATTACCACATTCATTCCCTAACGACCAGCCTATGACGCACGGATGATTTTTATCTCTTTCCACCATACGGGTGATACGGTCTACATGAGCCGCATACCATTCGGAACGATAAGCAGGATGCGGAATGGTATCTTTGAAATAAGGAACTGAGCCCATTCCGTGGGTTTCAATATTGGCTTCATCTATAATGTAAATGCCATATTGGTCACATAATTTATAAAACAACGGATGATTGGGATAATGACTGGTACGAACAGCATTCATATTCAGTTGTTTTATCAATTTCAGGTCATTCATCATAATTTCGCGAGTTTGGACGTGCCCCAAGCTGTCATTATGCTCATGACGGTTCACGCCTTTTATATAAGTCGGAACACCATTCACCAATAATCGAGCATTCTTTATTTCTATCTTTCTGAAACCGGTCTTACAGGCAGTAACTGCAAGCTGCTTGTTTTTATCATCCCAAAGTGTGATGACACAATCATAAAGAGATGGCTTTTCAGCATTCCATTTGGATACATTCTTAATGACGCCCGAAAAAGCTAATTGGGTAAACTCATCTTCTATGTCAAATTTCTTTTGTTGTGACAAAACTATTTTGCCGGTTTTATCCAATAATTCCAGTTTGAGTGTTCCTTTTTTTACATTATTACCTGTAAATTCACGCAAATCTACGGTAGCATTGAATATACCATTCTTATATGTACTATCCAAACTTGATTTTAAGAAAAAATCCCAAATAGTCAGTTTAGGGTAAGCTTGCAAGAATACATCACGTTCAATCCCGGTCAGTCGCCAAAAATCCTGGTCTTCCATATAGCTGCCATCATGCCAGCGATAAATCTGTACTGCCAGTAAATTTTCTCCTTCTTTCAGATAGTTCGTCACATTAAATTCAGCCGGTGTTTTGGAAGCTTTGGTCATTCCGACTTGCTGCCCGTTCACATAAATGCGGGCATAGCCGCTAATGGAGCCGAAGTGCAGAAATACTTCGCGCTCCTGCCAGTTTCGAGGAACCGTAAATGTGCGCCGATAGGTACCCACAGGATTGTCTACGTCAATATAAGGTGGATTGGATGAAAATACATACTGAATGTTGCGGATTATCGGTTCACCGAATCCTTGGATTTCCCAGTTAGAAGGAACTGTTATTGTATCCCAATTACTGTCGGGTAAATCTATCCGATAAAAATCTTTTATGCTCGCTGCTATAGTAGGGGCATAGATAAACTTCCACACACCATTCAACGAATGTTGCCAAGACGATTTTCGGGGTTTGTCGTTCACTGCATCCTCTGACTGTTCGTAGAGACGAAAGTCAGCATGTGGCCTCTCTTTGTTCCACTCATATTTGGCGGGATTTTCCCACTCGTTGTTTTGCGCCTTTGCCGTTTGAGGCAAACTATAAAAGAAGCAGATAAAGAATAATAAGGTAGGAAATAATCTATTTATCATAAGGAAAGAGTTGTGAAGGTTTCACAGAGTAGTATCAAGGAGTTAAGAAGTCTAACCTCTTAACTCCTTGAAATCAGCCGGAAAACTCAAAAGTTATTCTTCAGTATATAATAATGTCCCAAATCCCAAATCGCCGGCTTCAGCAGTTCCACGCTCACCATATCCTTCGGGGCGTTCCTTTTCGGCAAAGGCTTGAGAATAGGGTGCATTCATACCTTTCACCTTGGCATAATGGTTGTAGAGGAGTTCCCATCCCGGACGGGCACGCCCCTTAGCCTCGGCCGACACCTTCTCGTGCCAACCATATTTGGGGTGATAGTAAGGTTCGAAAGGCATTTCTACATCTTCAGCCGAAGTCAAGTTATACTTAGCCGTATATTCGCAGAGGTCGAGAACAATGTTGTCGTTGTAGGCAAAAAGGTCGATACCCATGTTATAAGCCGTACGGCAGAAGTAAGCGTGCAAACCGACATTGAGAGTGGCGTGCCCCTGGTCGCGTCCCATCTCCTGGCTCTGTGCCAAATGTCTGCCTTTCACTTTTCCTTCCGGGTCTTCGTGCATACCTCTCACCGACCACTCGATACAGCCCATACCTTTTCCGTGGTAGAAAAACTCCAGGGCTTGTTTAATCTTAGCATCGTCATCATTCAGCACGCCGATAGAAAGAATGGTGAGCATGGCGGGCAGATCCCAACTCATCCAACCTGCAATGGCTGAAGAGTTAAAGTGGTTATCTAAGAAATCGTCGCAGATAGGATAGAAAGTTTTATCTATCCATTTCTTGAAGATTTCGAAATCCTCGGTTTTCCAGCCTTCGTAGTCGCGCATCAGTTCAGCGGGAGCAGCAAACTGGTAACCGATAAATCCGGCAGCAAGCAGGCGATGGCTGTCGTCAGGCCACGTTTTATAGTTCACCCCTTTACAAGTTTTAGCCCATCCGTTCAGAATTTTAATAGCCGCTTTCGCATAATCTTCATCTCCCGAAATTTTCCAGCGTAAAGCCAACTGATAAGCGGCACCGGCATCAAAAGCAGCCGTATTGAAGTTTCCGCCTTTTGAGTGGCGCACAATTTCTTCTTGCGGATTTGAGTTATAATTCAGTTGGGCAAATCGGCTGTCGCACAATTTTTGCCAACCACTAATCCAAGGTTCGGCGCCTTCATTCACTTTACGGCGTGCACGTTCAAAATCGGCTTCGGTGTTCACCAGACAAGGGTGCTTGATGGTGTACTCATAATTTTCATTGGGGTTGATTTCGCGTTGCCATGGTTCGGGAGTTCCGTTCTCGAACTCAGCACTACAGCCGGTCAGCAACACAAGTGCCATGCTGCCCACGAAGGTATAAATCAAATTTTTCATATATTCAATATTCATTTTGTTATTCAATCAGTTTCTGAGAAGTCGGCTACCATTATTCGGCTTTTTCAGCTTTAATCAAATCTTTCAGTTCCTGTTCCGATTCGAAGGTCTTCACCCAATCCACATAGATACTGCCAGTTTCGCTGGCTTCATACCATATTTTCCAAAATTGAAGTTCCACCGTGTCGTACTTCGTCAATGCAGTAGGCATATACTGTTGATTCTTGCCGAGGAATTTCTTCGTAAAGTCGGCGTAGAATACTTTGTATTCGCCACAATCTGCCACAGTCATGGCGTTTTTTCCTTTATCGGTATCTTCGCCATATTTACCGGCTACGGTAATGCCGCTTCCACCCCAAATGTCGAGATACCACTCTATGCTTGTTGATGCTTCGAACACATTTTCGGGGAATTTCACTTTAAAGGCCAAGATGGGATAGTTGGTTACGTTGAACCCAAATCCTCCGGTACGACAAATGCGCACAGCCTTGTAAGCCTTATCGTCACCGGGTAATATGCGAAGTACTCCGTCGTTCTCCATCCATTCAAATTCTCGATGATTGAAATTGCCGAATGGTTGCCAGATGTTCTCAATGGTAAATTGGTCGTTCATCAATCCCTCACTCACATTGATACTCATCGTAGCTTTGATAGGTTTACCGTCGCCATAGTCTGCCAAAGCAGTAATCACGGCATTGCCGTAAGCCTTCGCCACAAACCGGCCTTTTTCGTCAATCTCTACAACATCGGGCTTGCTGCTTTCCCATGCGATGTACGACAGCGTAGCGTCTGCCGGCGTTACATTCATCTGCGGAGTATAGGTTTCGCCTAAAGCCAGCTTATCGGTTTCCTTCACGAATTCCATACTTTCGATATAAATAATAGGCTTCACCTTAATCTCAAACACTTTTGTGAAATGTTTGTCGTCAGTAGCGGTGACTTGTATGCGTGCCGTTCCTTCGGCCACACCTTTCACCTCGCCTTTTTCATTGACGGTGGCTTTATCGGGAGTAAGGCTTTTCCAAATCACTCCGGGGTAAGTGGGATCGACCGGAGTAGTCTGCCAAATGAGCGGCAGAGTCGAGGTAACAAACACTTCAAGCTCTTCATTAGTAAGACTGATATCAGTGATGTGAATGATTTCGTTTACCACCTTCACATTGATGGTCGAAGTGGCAGAATAGCCTACAACCGGTTTGGCCGAAATGACCGTATTACCGGCCTTCACTGCAGTGATGCGTCCTTCGGCATCTACGGTAGCCACATCGGGCACAGTCGATTTCCATACCACCTCTTTGTTGAAAGCCTCATCAGGACCTACAGTATATTTTATCAAAGTGTCAGTGCCTATCAGCAGAGGCAGTTCGGAGGTCACTTCAAGGTTGATTTCCTTAACGAGCACTCTCTCTTCTAAAACAGGGGATACATCGTCATCGTTGCACGAAACGGTCATCATTAAGCCAGCTGTAATCAGTGCTGCAAACGCACCCTTTTGAAGTATATTTTTGTATGTCATAATTCGATTACTTTATAAATGAATAATGAATGGATTATTGGTTCCAACCCGGATTTTGTTTCAAGTTGGAGTTCAGCTTGAGTTGGTCAGTGGGCAGCGGCAACAAGTAATGCTTTTCGTGCCAGTTGCGTCCTTTTTCGTGAATAATGCAGCCTTCACCATCTTTGTCTTTAAAAGAAGCATCGGGCCATCTGCTTTCAAAATCAGTATCTTTCCACTTCACACCGGTGAGATTCATCGGCATTTCGTCTTCGGCCGTCTTCCAACGCTTCAGATCATCAATGCGGAAATTCTCATCGAAAAACTCGATGGTACGCTCACGACGAATCTCTGTGCGCATATCCAAATTATTTGCCGTGACAAAGTCGTTAGTCAAGTCAGGCATTTCGGGGTTAATGCGTTTACGTGTCAAGTTCAAGCTGATAGCCAAGTCTTCATCTGATATTTGTCCATCGCGTTCAAACACAGCTTCGGCATAGTTCAGCAGCACCTCGGCATAGCGGATGACGGGGAAGTCGTAAGCTTCCATACCGGTGGGCACTCCGTCACGTTCGCTGCACCACTTGTGGGGAAAGTAGCCCGTACCGGTTTGAGGCATGAAGTTCCTATGCGAGGCATTGGCTATTTCGGCAGCATCGCCGCTCCAATCAATGCGTCCGCCATTTGTACCCCAATAAGTCTGTCCGGGCACCATAAGCTGATTGTTCATGCGGTTGTCGCGATTTTTATATTCATCATCCACTTTCGTGTAATTCCACGTTTGGGGATTGATGGGCAACCCATTGCTTTGCAGATACATATTAGCCATTTTGCGAGTAACGTACAAGGCATTGCCCAAACGCCCTTGGGTAATGTTGAACCCGATAGAATTGATAACAGGGTCGTGGCGGCGGGTAAAGATATACTCTTTATTACCTGTTTTATTGATACTGGCAGGGTTCGACTTTTCATTCTCCAAGATAAAGAGATACTTGTAGGCTTCCGTACCCAATTCTTGAGGAGCAAAAAGCTCGAATGCTCCGCCCGCCATTACATCATGAGCCGCCTGTGCTGCGGTATTGAGCAAATCTTTTGTACGTTCGGTATTTTGACCGCCATTATGAAATTTCTCCCATGTACCTTCGTAAAGGGCTACACGCGAAAGAAACGCCAAAGCGGCTTCGCTGGAAAGGCGACCTTCATCGCTGCTGCTGATAGCCTTATCAACGGGCAATAGTTTAGCGGCTTCTTTCAAGTCGTCAATGATGAAGTCAGCTACCTCGGTACGCGGATTACGGGCCTTCTGCATCTCAGACGAGTCGATGTCGAGCGGTGTGCGGGTAATGATAAGATCACCATAAGCCTGCAACAACTCAAAGTAACAATAAGCACGGAAGAAACGGGCTTCCCCCACTGAAATGGCAATGTCGGCTTGTTGTTCATACGCATCAGCCTGTTGCAACAAGGTGTTGACTTGGCGAATACGATTGTAATTGTCGGTATAATGCTTGTCGGATGACGGAATGCTGTTCGTTCCGTTACTATAGATGTTCACCGTGCTGCCGGCAAACAAATCCGAGCGAATATCGGCGTGCTGACTGTCGTCGAGCCATCGAAAGTCGGCCGACCAGCCATAGAACTGGGTGGCAAAAAGTTTGAAGTGTTCGGGCGACTTCCAATAGTTGGTATCCGCCAATTGCGTCTTGGGCTCAAGGTCTAAACACGACTGCATGGTCATGGCGCAAATGATTCCTAAAATATATGCTATTTTTTTCATTGTTATCTTCAATATTAAGAATAAAAATTAGAATGTGGCATTCACACCGAAAGTCACGGTGCGGTTAAACGGATAGCGTTGCTTGTTTTCCACCTTACGGGTGGCTTCGGGATCCCAACCATCGGTGATATACGATTTTTCCCATAAATCGGCGCCCGATACATAAATACGCAAGTTGCTGATGAAACCGCTCTTATTCATCCATGCCTTTGGCAATGTGTAACCAAGTACAATCTCTTTGAGACGCAGGTAAGCTCCGTTATCGGCCGACCAGGTAGAGGGAATGTAGTTATAATTATTGATGTCATTACTGTTTGAATAAGTAGGAAAATGGTTATTGGGAGTTTCAGGACTCCATACATTACCCACCGACTGGTTGGTAGTGTTCAGCCAAATAGCCTTGAAAGGCACTTTCCAAGAGTCGATTTCACGATAGATGGTACGCTTGCCCACACCTTGGAATACGGTATTGAAATCGAATCCTTTCCACTCGCATCCGAAATTAAACGAGAACGAATATTTGGGGTCGTCGGAACCGAGAAATACAAGGTCATCTTGTGTCAGTTTACCGTCTTTGTTCACATCTTCATACATGTGGTCGCCCAAACGCAAGTTGGCAGGCAGGGCGATAGAGTTGCTGCCCACATATTTGTCCACGTAATAGTCCAGTTGGTCTTGGTTTTGTACCTTGCCCACATAGCGGTA
>ENA-USYP01002908-USYP01002908.1-human-gut-metagenome-genome-assembly--contig:-NODE-2908-length-9388-cov-12.228547_pt1 | contig 9388 bp, 8 predicted proteins | sample MGYA00250065_ERZ773512 | MGnify/ENA primary metagenome ERZ773512 (study PRJEB29103, sample SAMN06112003) | human gut metagenome | biome: human gut; feature: ankylosing spondylitis patient; material... | reverse complement strand
GGCCGAGCGGGGATGCAGGTCGGGCAGGTAGACCTCGGCCAGCTCCATCCGCCCGTATGCTCGTATCTTGAATGTCGTTTCCATATCCTAAAGATAGTGAATCTCTGGCATATATCCATCATTTTCCGGAGAAATAATTCACCCGAAATCACCCTAAGTCACCCAAAGCGACAAAGCCCCCATGCCCTGCCGTATCTTTGTATCAACATTAAAAAACAACACATTATGATCCGCTACAAGAAGTATCAAAACAAGAACGAGAAGAACGAGACAACCTTCAACAAGTGGTACGCCCGTGCCGTATGCGAGGAGACGGTAGACATCGCCGCCTTGGCCGAGCACATGTCCACCCACAACACCCCCTTCTCCACCGGCGCCATCCACGGCATGCTGAAGGACATGGTAAATTGTATCAAGGAGCTGCTGATGGACGGCAAGAACGTGAAGATAGACGACCTCGGCATCTTCAGCGTGGGCATCCGCTCGAAGGGGGCCGTCACGCCGGAGGATTTCTCCACGCAAGGCAATATCATCGGCGTACGCCTCCGTGCCCGTGCCACGGGCAATCTCTCCAGCGCCTCGCTTAAGCTGACGGCCAAGCTCCGCGAGTACACCGAGTACTCGAACGGGGAGGTGACCCCGGGAGGTGGCGGGGGCGATTCCGAGAGCCCGGACGAGATTTAGGGAATTGAAAATTGAGAATTGAAAATTGAAAATTAAGTGGTATGGAGATTTCTGTTTTTATACGTGAATACGCTCCGCTGGCTGGGGAGGCCGGGCGGGCGTTCCGGATCGATCCGGTGGTGATTTTGGCACAGGCGGCCATCGAGACGGGTTGGGGCGAGAGTACGCTCTGCCGGGAGTATCATAACTTTTTCGGCATCACGGCCTACGGGTTGCCCAACGTATGGTGGACCGGCCGGTGGACGGAGCTGTCGCCCCGCTCGCTACGTTTCCGGATCTACCCGGACGATAAGTGCTCGTTCATGGATTACTGCCGCCTGCTTCGCTCGGCCTATCCCCGGGCGGCCGACATGAGCGCCAACCCTACGGCCTTCGCCAAGGAGATCGCCTACAGCCCCTACATCAGCGAGGTGAACGGCGACAACCGGGAAGCCTATCGTAAGCTGATCGTCCAGCTTTGCCGAAAAATCAGCTCGCAACTATCAATCGTTAATCCAAAGGGCGGGCAGATGCCGCCCCTATCATCAACTGTCAACTAAAATGAAATACCTTGAACTCATCCTCCGTTGCCTCACGGCGCTCCTCCGGGTCATCTTCCCGCAGCATCCCCCTGTTCCCGAAACGACAGACGCTACCGGCGCTGCTCCTTCTCCTGCTAGCCCTCCTCTCCCTCCTCATGCGGGAGACGGAGGTGACGCTAGCGGCGATCGGCGCCTCGCTGACGCTCTTCCGCCACGACGGCACCCCTCCTCCCCACCGCCCCCCGGGGCGGACTGGCTGGGTATCTCCGGCTACACCCTCCTCATAGCGGGGTGCGCAGGGTGCCTCTTGAAGTACTGGGGTTATTAGAGGAAATGGGAATTTGAAGAATACTATTTTCTTCAAGCAAAAAGGGTATGCCGTGATGCATACCCTTTAACTTTTATTAAACCATCTATTCCTTTTGTGGTTATAAAAGAACATATAACCATCAATTATTCAAGACAAACTCTTTAAGAGCAAGAATCTGTAAGCACCATTCAAAATAAAAACGATAAGGAAGTCCCCTGCCTTCCTTATCGCCATAAACCTTTAGTTTCTCCAAGCTTCCGGCTGTACCAAGTACGGAGTACCTGTTTCCGGATCTGTACCCAAAGTCAAGATCTCATCGTCAGGAACGGGCAACATTGTCTTATTTGCCGGCAGGTAAGAGGCACCCGCAAACTTAGAGATATACTGTTTCTCATAGTCCACATAGGCTTTCAACTCACTAGCCATCACATCACCACCCCAACGGGACAAATCGAACCAGCGCTCACCTTCCATAGCCAACTCTAACTTACGCTCCATGCGAATCGCCTTGATACAAACATCTTTGTTTGAGAATGCGGCATGTGAAGAAGGATATTCGGCAATCTTATAATTAGCGGCTGGAGTCCCATCATCTAACTTAACAATATTAACATCCAAAGCCGCACGACGACGAATCTTGTTAACCTGCTCCATCGCACCTTTCAGATTCCCTGCGTTAGCCAAGCATTCAGCATATAATAAAGTTAAGTCACGAACACTTAAATATTGCAAGTTCATAGCAGAACCCGGTGCCCAACCACCATATAACGCTTTCATACCAGCCGCATCCTCAGCCTTGCTATATACATGCTTTTTCGGCATGAAGATACCGCCATTCGTAGCATCTCGTACCCAACCATTCTCTGGGAATCCCCAATCCTTATAAGGAATACCAAAACGACCTACAGCAAAATCCAATCGAGGATCGACCGCAATGTTATTATCGTTAACGGCTAGCACAGCATCTTGGGAACTATCGGAGTTACGAACAGATACACTTTTCTTCGTACGATATTCACCGTTCAAGTAAGGAAGGCCATTCGCATCTACTTGGAACGAATTCACCAACTCAAAAGAAGGCTGGTAGAAACCACAACATCCACCGGGACCTGTATTATGCGGATAAGCTAAACAGAAGGGAGCACCCCCCATATTCTCTGCCGCATTTGAGTATTGTACCGCAAAAACGGATTCCTTACCATTTTCTGTCAAAGCATTGAAGTTATTGTCCAGATCATCTTCCAGTCCATAAGCCATACCCTTAGACGTAACACCATTTGTCAACACATCCGCTAAGATAGGTTGCGCTTCCGCCAAATCACCATGCCACATCAAGATCTTAGCCTTCAAAGCCTTCGCTGCGGATTTATTCGCCCGGCCAACCTCACCAACAACCTTAGGATCATCCGATAAATTCGCTATAGCATCATCCACGTCGGCAACGACCAAGCTATAGATATCTTTGTCATTATGCACCTTTGGGTCATTCTCTTGATTAGTCTCATCAATATAGGGGAGATAAACACCAAACACACGCATTCCCTCGAAATAAGCCAAGGCTCGTAAGAATTTCAACTCGCCTTTACGCATTTGGCGAATTTCTTCCTTCATATCCTCCGCATTTTCCAAGACCTGAAGAGCCAAGTTAACACGTTTGCTCATTTGATACACCCAAACCCATTTTTGCTTGATATAGCCATTGGTCGACAATGTATTATACAATTCTATCTCATTCACCGTAGATTGGTCGTTAGGGTCTGATCCCTTGTTGGCATCACCCCCATAAATACCACCCCATACCCAGTTAAACGGAGAAGCTTGATAGGGATCGTATCCTTCCACAGGAGAGGCTAAACCCGCATAAGCACTAGTAACCAGCAACTCCACACCTTGAGCATTCGCCAAAGCCTCCGGGGTCAAAACTCCTTGCGGCTCCTTTCCCAAGAAATCATCGCCACAAGACCCTAAAGTCAGCATACTGGCAAAAGCCAACGCTAATATATATTTGTTGTGTTTCATAATAAAATTCATTTTAAAAGTTAATCAAATCCCTAAACATTAGAAAGCGAAATTTACACCGAACAAGAAACGCATCGTTGAAGGCCATCCACCCATATCAACACCTCTCTGTAGGTCTCCCCCACTTTCTTTGCCCATATCCGCATTCGTATATTCCGGATCCAATCCAGAGTAACCGGTAATAGTCAGCAAATTCTCGGCTTGTACATACAAACGTAAGTTTTGGATACCCACCTTAGATAACACGCTCTTCGGAAGCGTATAACCCAAAACCACATTCTTCAAACGCAAGAACGAAGCATTCTCTACGTAATAAGAGTTCGAGAATTTACCAGAATAACCATCGTTCGAATCCAAGATCGGCAAAATGGCATTGCTATTATCAGCACCGGGAGTCCAAGATTGATCACGCATACGCTCAGACTTGTTACCGTTGAACATCCAGAAGTCCGTAAAATATTTCGTATTGTTAAACAGGTCATTGCCGATAGTTGAATACCAGAACATCGTGAAGTCCCAGTTTTTCCAAGTAACCGTAGCGTTTAAGCCAGCGATCAAATCAGGATGGGGAGAACCGATGAATGTACGGTCTCTTTCCGTCAACTTACCATCCTTATCCACATCATCAAACTTAAATTTACCGACCCAAGCCTTGGCGGACTCAGCGTTCAATCCGGATTGTCCTAGAGGCGGCAAGGCCAAAACCTCGTCAACGTTCTCATAGAAACCATTCACCTTGTAACCATAGAACTCAGAGATAGCATGTCCTTTCGTCGTACGGGTCACGTTTCCATCCAAGCGAGTTCCCGCTCCCCACAAGGAGGCATCATCCGACTCCGAGATACGCAGTACCTCGTTCTTATAATGGGAAAGGTTCAAACTTACGTCCCAAGACCAATCACCTTTTGAATCTCTATAATTCAAGTTCAAATCGACACCCGTATTCTTGATATCACCGAAATTGATATATGGTTTCTTGATCTCCGGGTTAGCAAACGCTGAATATTGAGCCTCGATCAACATATCCGTTGTCTTCTTCCAATACCACTCAGCACCAATATTGAATTTACCATTTAAGAAAGTAGCGTCCACTCCGACGTTCCACATCTCTGTAGACTCCCACTTGGTATCCTCGTTTCCATATTTATCTAAGATGAAACCTGTTGTAGTAGAATTATTCTGTCCGTTCAAATCGTAGTCAGAACGTTTCGGGTAAGTTGCAAGTTCCATAGCATAGTTCGTAATACGAGGAACCTCAGAGTTTCCTGTCTGTCCATAACCGACACGCAACTTCAAATCGTCCAACCAATCTCTCGTACTTTCCATGAAATCCTCTTGGGAAATACGCCAACCTAAAGAAGCGGATGGGAACACACCATAACGATTAGATTTTGAGAAACGAGATACACCATCCCGACGGATGATACCTGTGAACAGGTATTTATCATTGAAAGAATAATCTACACGGCCGAACAAGCCAAACAAAGCAAACTCACCCTTATATTCGGAATTCGCCAAACGCTGGTTGTTATTCTCACCCATATTCAGCACCCAACTATTCGTATTATCCTCAAACAAATAATTGTAACGACGACCGGTCAACTTGCGTCCCAGACCGTCACGGATAGCCTCCGTACCCAACAGAACGGTAAGTTTATGGATATCATTAAAAGTCTTGTTATAGGTCAACGTATTCGTCCATACCCAACGATAATTAAACTCACTTTGTTCCTCAAAGTTATTCTGTCCCATAGACTCAGAGAACTCTGGATTTTTCTTTTCCATGCGATAATAATACCGGTTCGTATAGTCGATACCGAAGTTCGTACGGAATGTCAAGTCCTTGAAAATATCCGCCTCAGCCCATAAGTTACCAAAGATACGGTTGCGAGTATAATAGTTGTCCTTATTACGGACTTGATTGGCTATCGGATTCTGGAAGTTACCCGTACCGGAGAACTTTGATCCAGCGAAATTACCTGCGATATCATATACCGGAACCCAAGGAGAAGCACGATATGTCCACGAATAAGGATTAGATTCCGCTCCATTCGCACTCAAACCATTATCTTTCGTGAAAGCATACGTTAAGTTCTCACCCACACGTAACCAGTCACGTACATTGAAAGAGGTATTCGCACGCACTTGATAACGCTGATAGTAAGAATCAATTACTGTACCGTCTTGTTTGAAATAGTTTGCGCTTAAGTTATACTGTCCCTTTTCCGTACCACCGGACAAGCCGATCTGGTGATTTTGAATCATGGCGGCACGATCTAACTCATCCCACCAGTCCGTATCTGAGAATGGTGCGTAAGTTGTAGTAGGATAATCATAGTCACTCGGATCTATTGTAGTAGAACCCTGAGCACCTGATTGTGTCAAGTAATTCGGGATAGAAGGTCTATCCCCCGTACCAAATTGAGGATTACTTGGATAACCTCCGATATCACGCATAGCAATATTATTCTTCTGCGCCTCCCAATCTAGGTTCAAGCGATCCATAGAATTCAACACGTCATATTTCTTACCCGTCTTCTGGACACCAATATAACCGTCGTACGTTAATCTCGGTTGCCCGCTCTTCGTACCTTTCTTCGTCGTGATCAAGATAACACCGTTCGCGGCCTGCGCACCATAGATAGCGGCACGGAAAGGATCCTCATATACTCTGCCTCGCCTTCCGCCCGGATCTTCTCCGCCTGGGCCTGCGCCTCGGAGATGATGATGGAGACCTCTTTATCCGTACTGTTCTTGATGACATTGGACTGGTACTCACCGTCTGCGATATATCCGGCAGCGATATTCTGCCGTTCAGAGATCATACGCTGGTAAACAGCCTCCTTGTTGGAATCCGGAAGGTCTAAGAGCTTCGTCTCCACCTTTTTTACCTTGATTCCGTAGCTGTCCAGAGAAGAACCGATCTTTTCCGTGATCATCTCTGCCAGCTTTCCGTCACGGCCGGAAATCACATCTGCCTGATCCGTGGAGGAAATGACATTTTTTACAGCATTGTATACGACAACGGAAATTCGGCTTTCCGCATTTGCTTTGTTTGCTCCGAGTCTGGACAGGTATGCCAGCGGATCTGTGACACTCCACAATGCAAAGGAATCCGTTACCATCACCTTTTTATCCCTCGTATTAACCTCACTCGGAATAAGGTCATAGATCATCTCATAATTAGGAATCGACTGTGTTGTCTGAAGAAACGGGATCTTAAAGCTGAGACCCGGCGTCTCCACCACCCGGACCACTTTCCCAAACTGGAGAACAAGCTTATACTCATCATTGTATGTGCTCACCATACTGCCCTGAAGCAGAACAACGATCAGAAGGAGAACAACGATCCCTATGATTCTTTTTCCTGTCTTTTTCATTTAGTTCCCTCCTCCCGTCTGTGCTGCGCTGCCGGAAACTGCCTCTGAAAATGGTTCTAACGGCAGCAGCGTCTGTGTGCCGTTTCCGCCGGTGATGATGACCTTGAGATCCGGAAGAACTTCCTCCATAGTCTCATAGAACATACGCTTTTTTGTGATCAGCGGGTACTTCACATACTCCGCGTATGTGTCCTCGAAACGCGCCACCTGACCGTTTGCCTCGTTGATCCGCTGTTCCTTGTATGCCTCGGCATCCTGCAAAAGCTTATCGGCCTTTGCCTTCGCCTCCGGAATGTTCTCAGACTGATATTTCTTTGCGGAGTTGATCGCCGTCTCCATGCCCTGTTTCGCATCCTCAACCGCCTTGAACGCATTCGCCACATCATCTCTCGGCATTTCCGTATCCTGAATCGACACGTTGTAGATTCCATATCCGATATTTTCCTCGACAAGACGATTTGTGAGCTGCTCTTTGATCCGCTCCTGAATCTGAGTCTTTCCGGTAGTGATCACATCATCAACATTATAAACGCCGACGGTATCGCGGATATAGCTCTGAGCCAGGTTCTTGATGATAGACTCGTACACACTTCTGTGGCGCACCGCCTGAACCGGATCTGTGACCATGTATTCCACATAGAAATCCACGTTTGTCAGATTGAAATCCTTTGTGATCATCAGGCTCTCGTTCTCGATAGATACCGGATTGTCTATGGAGGCGCCTTCCGCCCGGGCCGGGTCCGTCGTGTAGCCGATCTGCATACCCGTGATGGCTTTGGAAACCTTAGTCACGCGCTGGATCACCGGAATTTTAAAGTGAAGACCTGATGCCTCCTCCACCGACGGTTTTCCGAACGTGGTAACCACCGCCATCTCCTCCTCGGAAAGAGTATAGAAGCTGTCAAAGGAAAGCACTGCCGCCGCGAGGACGAGCACAACCGCAGTCACCGCAAGACCTGTGTGCTTCGGAACCCGGATCCCCGGTCCCTTTTTCTTCTCCTTCTTCCCGGATCCTCCCTCCGGCTGTTCGTACCTGACCTTCATCGCCTGTTATGAGTTGATCGAAATGATCACCCAGCACAACAACATGGCGCAGTTTGAGCCTGCCCTCATCATGCGCTGGATCTTTAAGACCGCTATTTCAGTCTGGCTCATCAGCAATACTTTCGACATCGTGATGGCAGTGTTCGACATCACCCAGAAGGTAGTGTCCGATTCCAGCGGCATCATTGCCGGAAACACCCGTGTCAATGACATTGGTTTGTCCATGCTGCAATCCAGCCTGATGCAGATGGATGTAGGCCCCCTGTTCGGGCGTTTCCTGCAAAGTTTCTTCATCGGCATCACCATGCGGATATTGAGCATCATTATTTTTGTCATCGTGTACGGAAGAATGATTGAGATATATTGCATGGTGAGCCTTGCACCCATCCCGATGGCGACCTTCGGCAACCACGAGCAATCGCACATGGGGCAGAACTACCTGAAATGCCTGTTCGCATTGGGCTTTCAGGGCTTTCTCATCCTCATCTGCGTGGCAATTTATGCCGTGCTGATCCAGAGCGTGGCAATTTCCGGGGATGCCATCAACTCCATTTGGAGCATTGTGGGCTACACCGTTTTGCTCTGTTTCAGCCTGTTTAAGACCAGCTCCGTGACAAAATCCGTCCTCGGAGCGCATTAAAGGAGGTGCTTTATTGGCTGCGTATATTTCCGTTCCCCGTGACCTGACGAAAGTAAAATCGAAGGTCGCGTTCAACCTGACGAAACGGCAACTGCTTTGTTTCGGCACGGCGGCACTGATTGGAGTGCCGCTGTTTTTCGTTCTCCGGGATTCCGGCGGCAACACAGCCGCCACCCTTGGCATGATGGCCGTTATGCTGCCTGCATTTTTTCTGGGTATGTACGAGAAAAATGGTCAGCCGCTGGAAAAACTGCTGTCGCACTATGTTCAGGCGCGATTCTTGCGCCCGAAGATTCGACCTTATAAGACCAACAACTACTACGCGATTTTGATGAGAGGAGGGTCAGCCAATGCCGTTTTGGAAAAAGACCGATAAGGGCGGCAAGAAAAAGCCGCCGAAGTCTGCTGTTCCCCGGACAGCACAGCAGTCCATCCCCATGCAGCGGATGTTCGAGGATGGCACTTGCCGGGTGAAGCCGAACTATTATACTCGGACGATTGCCTATCAGGATATCAATTATCAGTTGGCGCAGCAGGAGGATAAGACTGCGATTTTTGAGGAATGGTGTTCATTCCTCAATTTTTTCGACAGTTCCATCAAGTTTGAACTGTCCTTTGTGAACATGGCAACGGACAGCACAGAGTTTGAGAAGAGCATCCGCATCCCGTACCAGAAAGATGGTTTCGACGATGTGCGTGCGGAGTACAGCCAGATGCTGCGCCAGCAGCTTGCCAAGGGCAATAATGGTCTGACCAAGACCAAATTCATCACCTTTGGTGTGGAGGGCGA
>ENA-USYP01002881-USYP01002881.1-human-gut-metagenome-genome-assembly--contig:-NODE-2881-length-9505-cov-3.648388_pt1 | contig 9505 bp, 4 predicted proteins | sample MGYA00250065_ERZ773512 | MGnify/ENA primary metagenome ERZ773512 (study PRJEB29103, sample SAMN06112003) | human gut metagenome | biome: human gut; feature: ankylosing spondylitis patient; material... | reverse complement strand
TGACGAACACGAAACCGTTCTGTTCGAGCAGGCGAACGATCTCTTTGGGGGTCATTGGCATGAAGATGCACCTCCGAATCTGTAATTATAATATATACGTATTTTACGTATTTGTCAAGAGAGGAGTTAAAGATGGGCGTATTCAAGAGATACAAGAACGCGCAGGCGGCGCAGAAGGACGCGGAGAACGCGATGCCGGGGGCGTACCAGAGCAACTACACCGACCGGATCAACGAGGCGCTGGACAGCATGGGCGCGGCCAGCAATGCGGGCTATGACGTAGGCACGGACAGCGAACTCTACCGGCAGTACCGCGCGGGCGCGCAGGCGAATGCCAGGGCGGCGGCCGAGAACGCCGCTGCGGGCGCTGCCGCGCTGAGCGGCGGGTACGGCTCGAGCTACGCAAACAGCGTGGCCCAGCAGGGCTACCAGCAGGCCATGGCGAACGTGGACAGCGGGCTGGCCGGGCTGCGGGACAAGGCCCTGACCATGTACCAGCTGAAGCAGAACGGCCTCTCGGGGCTGCTGAGCGCGCTGCAGAATCAGGACAGCCTTGAGGCGGCGGAGCATCAGGGAGCCGTGGCCAACGCGCAGGACTGGCGGGACTACAAGAAGAGCCGGGCAGACCAGGCGGCGCAGGAGAAGAGCGATTTTCTCTCGAACCTGTGGGAGATGGCGAAGAGTGTGGGCAGAGCCGGTCTGACGGCCTACGACACCTACAAGGGATACACCCAGCAGCAGTGGGAGAACGAGTTTGCCCGGGAACAGTGGGAGTACAACAAAGAGCGCACCGGCCAGAGCGATGCACTGAATGCCTACGAGCAGGCGTTCAACCTGTACCAGCAGGGAGCGGGCGATGCCGCGAACGCCGTGCTGGGCCGGTATGGTCTGGATACCGGAATCTTCGACAATTACAGCGGCGCACCCATCACCCGCGCAGACAAGGCGGGTGCGCTCACGACCGCAGCCGGGCTGGCAGGCGGCGGCAGCGACGAGGCTGCACGGGCGGTGCTGGAACTGTACGGCCTGGATCCGAACTCTGTGGGGAATTACAGGACGATCGCAGGACGGCAGCTTGCAACGGCGCTGGCGAAAAAGAGCGCAGGCAGCTCGGGCGGGTCTTCGGGCAGCAGGAGCAGCGGCGGCACGGAAGGCAGCGGAGACAGCTGGACGAACAGCCAGCTGCAAAGTATAGCAAAGACATTTTCCTCTATGAAGGGAAATGAGCCGCTGTACGATTTTTACAAGCGGACGCTGACGGATGCGGGCTGGATAAAGGACGACACCCCGAACCTGTTGGAGACGAACCGAGGTCTGACGGGGCAGAGCTGGAAAGGAGACCCGGCAAACAAGTGGGGTACTGGGACAAGTAACAGACAGAGCCAGAGCACCGGAAGAACGGCAAGCCAGTCGAGTGTCCCGCAGCGGGCGCAGGTGGCGGCGAACGCCATCAAGGGCCAGAGGAACCACGGCTCGGATGACCAGACTATTTTTGACAGCCTGAAGTATCAGGGATACACGGACGACGAGATCTGGAAAGCCTTTGAACTGGCAGGGTAACAGAAAAGCCTCCTGCACGACCGTGTGCAGGAGGCTTTGGGATAAAGTCAGGCGAGGTGGAGCTGGTGCTTGAGCGCGTCCTGAAGGACCTGACTGAAGTTTACATTGCGTTCAAGGGCGGCGGCATTGAGCCACGCCGGGAGAGTGACGGTGCGGTTTACCGAACGATTGACGCTGGCGAGCCGGACGGACGGCATATAGGCATCGACCAGCACGACCCGCTCGTTTTCTTTAGGCTGGATAGCGGACAGGGCCGAGGGGGCGGGGATAGGCTCGCCGTCCTCTTCCAGCCCGCACATCACGCAGCCAAGCAGCTCGCGGGCGGAAAGCAGGGCGTCGTCCTCGGACGTACCGCTGGTGGCGACACCGAGGTCGGGAAAATCGACAGCGATCTCCTGCCCGTCCTCGTAGATAAACACGGCAGGATAGAAGTAACGGTCGGGAAGATTCTTTTTCATCAGAAAAGCCTCCTATCATTCAGCGGAATTTAAGGCCGGACTGCTGCTCAATGCGGTTAAGCGTAGCCCGGGGAATATCTTTATCGGGGTCTTTTACGGTGACGCGACCGGGCTTGGCGGGGTGTTTATACTGGTGGTGGCTGCCCACGCAGTTGACCTCATACCAGCCGTCGGCCTTGAGCGCCTTTATGACCTCGCGGGACGAATAACTTTTCACGACATCATCTCCTCAATAACAGAATAACAAATACAATACTATTTGTCAAGACAAAAAGAAGGGAAGAAGACGGAATGGCAGTAACCAAACAGCAGCTCGCACAATGGAGCAGGGAATTTTCCGCAAAGAACCCGGACAAGGTGAGTGGGGCGGGCAGCACTGCGCAGAACATCACCACAAAGAAGAGCAGCGTCACCAAGGAGCAGTTGAGCCAGTGGAGCCGGGAGTTTGACAAAAAGGAAGCACAACGTCAGGCAGAACAGGAGCAGAACACCCGGGACAAAGCCTTGCAGCAGTACACCGAGCGGCACATAAGCGACATGGGGGAGGTGGATGCGAGGAATGAACCCTCTCAGGCAGCTTCGCCCACAGCCACGGAAAACATCAGCGGGCGGAAAGAAAACCTCTCACCGTTCCCGTCGGCTGACGCCGCGCGAGAACGGAGCTCCCCTATCAGGGGAGCCCTTCTTAAAGGAAACCCCACCGAAAGGGCGCTGGACATGGGGCAGAAGTGGGGCGTTCCGGCGAAGAGCGGGAACGTGCTGGAGAACGTGGGCAGCGGGGCCATGGCCTACGGCAGCGGCCGGGCGCAGGAGCTGAGAGCCAGCTTTGCCAAGGACAGCGTACCGGACGAGTTCGACCGGATCAACCAGTGGATGGACACCGGGGACAACAAGAATCTGGCCGACGCGGTGCGGCGGGTGGACAACACCCACGGCGCGTACACGGACGCCGACCTGATCCGGAAGGGCGGCTGGACACAGGCGCAGATCGACGAGGCCCGGAAGATGAACGCTGCGCTGGACGCCATCCCCGCATGGAAGCGGTATGCGCGCCGGGCGGCGAACACCATCGGCGGCATCGGAGACACGGTGGCTGCTGCCCCGCTGCTGGGCGCGGAGTACGGCGTACAGGCGGGAAAGAACATCGACGCCACCCTGAAGAACTGGAAACAGGTGGAGCAGGAGGTAAAGGGCGACGAACACGCCCAGAGCCTTTTTAACCTTTTGACCGATGTGGACATGGACTATAACCCCACCTGGCCGGAGAGCCGGAACCGGGAGCTGATCTCGATGGGGTACAACTCCAAGGAGATCCGGGAGATGCGCCAGCGGCTGGCGGGGCTGGAAGTGAGCGACGGCATCGACAAGAACCAGAGCGTGGGCTACCAGCTCTACGACCGCGGGCAGCAGCTGACGGCTGCGGCCCAGAGCGGCCTGAGCCCGGCCCAGAGGGCCGTGGCGGGGGCTGTGACCAGCGCCGCGGAGAATCTGGCCATTGCAGCAGGCGGCGATGGCGTTGCGTGGATCCTGCCTATGCTGAGCGCCCAAGGCGCGGCGGAGGCCATGGGCCAGAGCGCGGAGAAGGGCGAGAGCGCCGGTAAGGCATTGGGCGGCGGCCTCGCCAAGTTTGGCGCGGGATGGGCCATCAACTCGGTGGGCGCAGCAGACCTTGCAAAGACCATGGGCTCGGACTACGCGAAGGACACACTGGCAGGGCAGATCGCGGACTGGGTGCAGGGGCTGGCGGGCAGCTCGGAGCTGGCGAAGCGCTACCCGGCGGTGGCTGCGGCCATCTCGGGCGGCATCGACAACTCGATGCAGGCCTTCGCGGAGACCTATGCGGACATGGCCATCGACGCTGCGCTGGGGGACAGCGAGGCGGCGAAGAACCTGTTTACCAAAGACACCTTCCTCACCGCGCTGGAAAGCGGACTCTCCGGCGGCGCGTCCGGCGCGCTGGGCGGCGCTGTGGGCTCAGGGCTGCACGGTATGAGCGAAGCGCTGGACAGGGCAACAGCGACGACCGCCGCCAGTGGCGGAAACAGGGAGGAGCTGTTGGGGCCGCGGCCGGCAGGATATGAGGCCCGCCCAAGGGCCGAAATAGACGCCGGGAGCCGCAACCCGGGCTCCTTTAATGAGGCTGCGGATAGTTCTGCTGATAGAGCGCTGGCAGGGAATGAGCCCTCTCAGTCGGCTTCGCCGACAGCTCCCCCGGAGGGGCGAGCCACTGGCGTGCCGGGCAGCTCTCAGCTGGACGCCGGAAGTGCTGCGGGGCGTGAGATGGCGGGCCTTGCGACAGAGGCAAGCGGCATTGTGAACGAGACAGCTGTGAACGATGACCCGGCGGTACATACGGCGGCCCAGAACGCCGGCATTGAGGAGTACAAGAACAGCGTTGACCCGGGGCTGGCTGAGTATGTTGACCGGGTGCGGGCAGGCGAGAAGCTGGAACCGTATGTGGTGGCCGAGACGGGCGACCGGATGCGCAGCGCCATGATGGAGCTGACGGGCCTCGAGAAGGTGGGCGACCGCACCCTGATGGACTCGAACGCCGTGCAACACATCACCAACCGGCACGCAGGCGGAGACAGCAGCGCCGACGGCACCATGAAGGAGAGCGCCGACGTGGCCCGGGCGGCGTATGTGCTGAACAATTTTGACAATGCGTATCTGAGCAAAAATAAAGCGGATGGTTACTTTAACAGCAAAGGGAAACGTGCAAGTATCGTTATCTTTGAGAAAAAAATAGACGGCAGCCACGTTGTCGTGGAAGCCGTCTGTGATACGAAGAAAAATACGAACTATATTGTTACCGAATATCTTTCGAAAAACGGTGTAGACGAAAAAGAAGTGGCAAAAGGCTTACGATCCCCCATGAGTGCCGCGTCCGACCCCGGGGTGTACGTCCGAAACGTAGTCGCAGACCCTTCTGCCACAGCAGAGGAGTTGCAGTCCTCTATGGATGCCGCGTCCGACCCCAGAGATACGCCCGAGACGTTAGCTGATCTGCCCTCTGCCAAGACCAATATAGCACCAGAGGGCGGGGATGTCAATGGCAGGAGCTACGCGGAGGAAACGCTGACGGCGGACGAGAGTGCGCTGGACTCGAGCGGCTGGGCGAGTGTGGAGCAGAAAGCGGCGGCGGCGCAGCTGGCCCGGGCGGGCAGGGTGAGCACACAGGGTGTGCAGACCATGGTGGACAACATGCCCGGCGGCATCGGTGCGCAGGTGTACACGCAGGCGGCGAAGGCGCTGTACCGTGCAGGCGTGTACAACGTGGAGAGCTTTGAAAAGGCGCTGAACGCCACCGGCCCGGAAGGAACGATAGGCGGCGCGGTGCGGCAGGTGCTGGCGCTGGGCAGGCAGGGCGAGAACGCCCTGAAGCTGGCCTATTTACAGGGCAGGGGCGAGGCCGAAGTCTACAGCGCCCGGAAGGCCGGGGAGCTGGGCAGCGGAAAGGGCGCGGTGCGACCGGACGCCGGGACGGTATACCGGGGCGACAAGGCCGTGAGCGGGGACAAGAGCGCAGACGAGGCCTTTTTGAAGCTGACGGCCCAGAGCACCGGCACGGCCATCCACCGGATGATGCAGGGGCTGGAGAACAACGCCAAGGGCTACATCAAGACCGCTGCGGGCGAGATGTTCTTTGCCGGAGACGCGGGGAGCGAGACGGTGATGCACGAGACGTTCCACGCCCTGAACCAGTGGAGCGCCGAGACGGGGCAGGCCGTGATGGACCGGCTGCTGAACTATCTTGTGCAGCAGAGCGGCGCAGAGAGCACCGAGAAGCTCATCCAGAGCTACCTCGACAAGTACGCCGAGGCCGGGCAGCAGCTGACCTACAACCAGGCTCTCGAGGAGATCACCGCCGATGCGATGGAGACGGTGTTCGGCACGGCGGAGAGTTTCCGGGACTTTGTGCGCCAGCAGGCAGCCGAGGCACGGATGAACGTCGAGGCCCGGGGCATCATCGGGAAGGTGATGGACAAGATCCAGAGCCTGCTGGAGAGTGTGCTGGCAGACGTGGAGCACTTCCTCAAAAAAGAGCCCACCAACGCCGCCGCCAAGGCTGCGAAGAGCCTGACGGAGGAGCAGCTGCGGGATCTGCGTGCGCTGTATTTTGAGCATCAGATGACAGCGGGCGAAAAGTACCGGGAAGCCATCCACGACGCAAAGCAGGGCAGCAAAAACGCCGCAGCCTCTGAAACGAAGGATGCGGCGGTAAAATACTCCATCGATGTCGGCTTTGAGAAAGCCATCGATGAGCTGGACGAAGACTCGACCAAGCGATATGCTATCCGGGTGGGCAGCACTTCAGAAGTGCTGAAGAGCATCGGTGTGAAAGACAAGGATATTTTCTGGCAGGCTGGAAAGCTGCGGAAAATACTGAACAAGCACAGTATCGCAAACCACAATGCGGCGACTGGAGAAGGCTCCATTATGACCAAAGAAATTCTGAAACAGGTTCCGCAGGTCTTAGAACATCCCATCATTGTACTGCACTCGGATACGAGCCGGAATGCGGACTATGCCAGCCGGATATTTATGTACGGCGATGTGAAGGACGCGGCCGGAAAGCCGGTGAATGTGTCGCTGGAGCATCATATAGGTGCCTACTACCATGGCGCAGTTCTGCTCGTAGAAGGCGCGGACCATGATGGCGCATACGGCCACGAAAGCTACAGAGCCGGAAAGGTGGTACAGGGCGAGATACTTTATGTTGACCCGGACACAAAAAGAACCGCCGCTTGGCTGAGGGGTAATAGGCTACGATTGCCGTTCTCCCTCGCAAGCGGTGGCTCTAAGGCTACTTTACACTATGCCGACGGAAATGTCAAGGCTGTGACTGCCGAGCTGTTGCCGGGACGACCGCTGTACTACCTGAAGGCCGTGACGGAGACCGAGGCCCAGAAGCTCTACCCGGAAAAAGCAGCCGTGAAATACCAGCTGGAGGTGGACGCAGACAGCAGGGACGCCGCAAACAGCGGCGGCCTCGGGGACGTGGACGCCCAGATGGAGACGATCCGGAAGGCCGTGGAGGCAGGCGGGAACAAACGGGTGTCGGAAGAGGGCCTGCGAAGCATTGCACAGGCTGTGCGGGCCGACCACGGCAGCAAGGTGAGTGCCAAGTGGCTGACGGAGCGGCTGGGTGCGCTGAGCGACTACCTGAGCCAGGGCAAGGGGGTGGACTGGGCCGACGCCAACGCCTTTGTGATGGACATGGCCGAGCAGATCATGCAGAAGAGCGCAAAGCGGAACGATGAGCTGTGGAAGGCATACCCGGAACTGCACAAGATGAGTATGCAGCTCGAGAAAGGCTCGGCGGCCTGCGGCGAGATATTGTACCGGTACGGCAGCTGGGCAAACGCCCGGAAGGAGGCGGCCCGCCACGGCGTGAGCCTGACCTACACCAAGGACGGACAGGCCAGCCGGTGGGACGGAGACTTTGCAGAGCTGCAGAAGCTGGGCGCGGGACTGCTGCCTGCCGAGACGCCCAGCAGCGCCGCCGACGCTCTGGAGGCCATGATGAGCGCCCACGACGCCATCAGGCCCACCTTAGAGAACGCCTATGACGAGGACTGGGACGGGGCGAAGCAGGATATTGCGATGCAGATCTGGCAGCGGTACATGAACACGCCGGAAATGGCCATCGGCGAGAACGCCCAGCTGCGGGAGCAGTTTGCCCAGCAGCGGAAAGAGGTGCGGGACATTGCCCGGCAGCAGGCGCTGGAAGCAAGGGCCAAGGCCCAGATCGCGGCGGCGCAGCAGGCCAGGAAGGCGCAGGACGACCTGCTGGAGCCCTACCGGAGGGCTGCAGCCAAGGCGAACTACCGGAAGGAAGTGGCGGAGCAGTTTGCGAAAAAGCAGAAGGCCAGCGTGGAGGCCCGGGTGCAGCTGGAAAAGGACAAGCGGCTGAAGCAGGTGCAGAAGGCCCGGGATGCCCGGGAGATGGACAACACCCGGCGGAGCGTGCAGAAGCTGACAAGTGAGCTGACCCAGATGATCGAGAAGCCCAGCGAGAAGAGCTATGTGCCGGAGTATCTGGTGGATAAGGTGCGGCCGGTGGCGGCGCTGGCCAACGACGCCATAGGCAACCACGAGGCGGCGAAGAAGCTGCGGGCCGGGGTGAACGGCATCTACGGCCCGCTGCCGGCGGACATGAGCATCCGGGACGCGATGGACGGCCTGAAGAGCGGCATCACCCGGGAAATGAAGATGGGCGAGCGGGCGGCGCTGGAATGGGAGAACAGCAAGCTGGCCGACGCCATTGACGACTGGCTGACCGACGTGAACGAGAACCGGCAGCTGAAAATGGAAGAGCTGCGGGGGCAGATCGAGCAGGCGAACAAGTGGCTGCCGGAGGACACCCCGGAGAAGCGGGCGTGGCTCAAGCGGCTGAACGAGGATCTGCAGGCCTACCGGGACGGTGCGATGGCGTCGCTGAGCGTGGAGGAGCTGCGGGGGCTGCGGGAGATCATGGAGCAGACCATGTTCATCGTGAAGAACGAGGCCGTGATGCTGGGCAGCATCGAAGACGTGATGATAGACGACTTTGCCGAGGGGCTGCACGGTGAGCTGAAGGAGGTGGCCGCCAAGCAGAAAAAGGGGGTGCTGGCCCAGCTGGGACGTGCGGCGCGGGACGTGTACCGGATAAACGCCACGAACATCGAGCGGAACTTCGAGCGCTTTGGCGGCTATGTCCACGGCGGCTTTATGGAGCAGCTGGGGCGGATGCTGAACGATGGACAGGCCCGGAAGAGCCGGATCACCGCCGAGGGCGAAGCCATCTTTGCCGACCTGACAGGGCCGAAGCACGAGAAGGAGCTGTACCATTTTACCCACGATCTGGTGGACATCGGACTGAAGACCGAGGACGGCAGGCCGTGGCTGGTGACCCACGACGTGATGGCGGAGCTGTGGGTGCAGCTGCAGAACCGGCAGGGTATGCACCACCTGCTGCACGGCGGCGCGACCATTGCGGACATGAGCCTGACCACCAAGGGCCTGAAGGGCGTGGGACGCCAGCGGGCCGAGACCGTGAAGCTGGGCGAGCTTGTGACCGTGGACGAGAGCGGGAACAAGCTGAACGCCTACGAGGTGAGCCAGCGGGAGGATGCGCTGCGCACCAGCATCATCGGAGAGATCGAAAAGAACCTGACCGAGTACGACAACAAGATGATCGCAGCGTTCCGGGAGCTGGGCAAGCTGACCAAGGGGTACATCAACGAGACGAGCCTTGCGCTCTCCGGCGTGAAGAAGGCCCGGGGGACAATTACATCCGGCTGCACGTTGACCGGAACACCAACGTGGAGCAGAACACCGGCATCCAGTACGACAACAGCGTGGGCAGCGAGGGCTTTTTGCAGAGCCGCGTGAACAGCTCGAAGCCTCTGGAGCTGGTGGGACTGGTGCGGCAGGCGGCGGAGAGCATCGAGAACACGGCCCAGTACGCGGGCATGGCCATGCCGCTGCGGAACGCCGAGAGG
>ENA-USYP01002875-USYP01002875.1-human-gut-metagenome-genome-assembly--contig:-NODE-2875-length-9522-cov-6.257067_pt1 | contig 9522 bp, 9 predicted proteins | sample MGYA00250065_ERZ773512 | MGnify/ENA primary metagenome ERZ773512 (study PRJEB29103, sample SAMN06112003) | human gut metagenome | biome: human gut; feature: ankylosing spondylitis patient; material... | reverse complement strand
TGAGTGAAAGATCACGATTGTTGATTATGCAGGCTAATCTATTTCGCATATTATCTGTAGTTCTATTATTTGTCGTACGACAGTCATTCCGACAGCTCCGGTAGCAAATATATAAACGGTGAATGGTAATCTGAATAAATATAATGCCGTCCCTGCCAGAATAAATAAGGCTGAAATAACTAGAATCGTGTTGCGTATTTTATTGCTCATTTTTGTTCTTCTTCTGTTATTATATAAATATCTTCATTATCTTTTTTCATTAAATATTGTTCTCGGGCAAATTTTTCCAGATTTTTTTCATTCGATTGCAGTTCGTTCAGTTTTGTTTTGCTTTCTTCGATAACTCCCTGGTGGTGTTGTATTTCTTTTTTTAGACCATGAATTTGTTGGTCATAAAGGAAACTTTGAACAAAACTATTTTCGTCTACAAAGATCATGATGAAAAGAAAAGATATTACCAAAATTCGCATTAAGGTAACATGCTTTTTTATGAAACGCCATGATGCTGAAAAAATATTCTTCATATTGAATTTTATTTTTTACAAACGTACATAATCTTTTTTGTTTCTAAAAGTTTTGTTGTCCGATACAACCTTTTTTTTATGAATTTGTCAGGTCAAGAGTGTGCATTTTTAAAAAGCGTGAAAAAAAAGGAAATTATTAGGATTTCCTCAAAAGCGATTGAGCTATTTTTATACCTTTGTCCAAAATTTGCAAATGTGAATCTAATCATAGATCAGGGAAATACGACGACAAAAGTTGCTTTATTTTGTCAAGATAAGTTAGAATATGTAATGACTGTTGTAAAGCCGGATAAGCGGCTTGTTGATACTTTGCTTGATAAATATCGGGTTACGTCGTGTATTTATTCTTCAGTGGTTGATGTCCCTTTTTGTTTTTTGGACTATCTGCAGGAAAGAATATCCCGGTTTTGTTTTTTAGATACAGACACTCCTATACCTGTAAAAATCGAATACGGGACACCGAAGACATTGGGACGGGACAGGATTGCAGGAGTGGTAGGCGCTTTTTATGAAAAACCGGATTGCGATATATTGATAATCGATGCCGGTACGGCGATTACATATGATTTATTGCTGAAACGAGGAGTGTTTATCGGAGGAAATATTGCTCCGGGTATCAGGATGCGGCTGAAAGCATTGAATCATTTTACCGGAAAACTGCCTTTGGTTGAGAAAGTCGGAGATTTTTCGCTTATGGGTACGGATACGGAAACTGCGATACGTGCTGGAGTAATACAGGGAGTTTTGTTTGAAATGGAAGGTTATATCAGGGAGCTGAAAGCTATATATCCGGATCTTTTGGTTTTTTTAACGGGTGGCGATGCTTTTTTATTGGCTGAAAGATTAAAAACTCCCATATTTGTGGATAAAAATATTGTATTAAAAGGATTAAACAGAATACTTTATTATAATGCTGAAAAATAAAATATCTATTGTCTTAATAGCGTTGTCCTTGTTAGGGGGAATGAGTAGTTTGGCACAGAATAACACGAATTCTCCGTATTCACGTTACGGGTATGGTATTCTGGAAGATAATGCGGTCGGTGCGAATCGAGGAATGGGCGGAGTCGGATATGGATTTCAAAGTGGACGACAAATTAATATAAAGAATCCGGCTTCGTATGCGGCGATGGATTCTTTGACATTCCTTTTCGATATAGGAGTCAGTTTGCAAAATACATGGATGAAAGAAAACTCCTTGAAAGAATCTGAAGTAAACGGGAACTTAGATTATGTCGCTTTGCAGTTCCCATTGGGGCGTCATATGGCGGGAAGTGCCGGATTGACACCATTCTCTTCGGTAGGATACAGTTTTGGCGGCTCGATTCCGAACGGCTCTTATACACAAGTCGGGGAGGGTGGTATCAGTCAGGCTTTTATCGGATTGAGCGGACATGTCTATAAAGGCCTTTATCTCGGGGCTAATGTGTCATATCTTTTTGGAAATATAGAGCATACCACGACTTTGTTGCCTACGGATAATACAATCGGAAGTATTTTCTTGAAAAAATTGCATGTTTCAGATTTTCGAGTTGAGTTCGGGTTACAATATACGCACAATATAAACAAGAAAAACCGGATTACCGTAGGGGCGGTTTATACTCCTGAGAAAAAATTGCTCGGCCGTACTTATACTTATGAGGAAATTTATTCTACAACTTCCGGGTCGACTTCTGTATCGAGATCAGATTCATCGAGTATAAAATCGAGATATTCTCTTCCTACTTCCATAGGTGCAGGTTTTACCTATGTATGGGATGAACGGTTGACTGTAGGAGCTGATGTCACTTTTCAGGATTGGAGCAGTGTGAGGTATGACGGAGTGAAAGACAGTTTGAACAATCGTTTAAAAGTGGCTATTGGTGCGGAATTTTTGCCAAATCCGATGTCCGGGAATTATATGAAACGTATGCGTTATCGGTTAGGGGCATTTTATAATCATTCTTATCTCAAAGTAAAGGGATGTGATATAGATGAATATGGACTTACTTGCGGTTTCGGATTTCCGGTAAGACGGGATAAATCTATATTGAACCTTTCTTTGGAATATTTAAACAGACAATCTACGCCGACATCATTTATTCGTGAAAATTTTTTAAGAGTTTCATTGAGTCTTACCTTTAATGAACTTTGGTTCTTTAAACGGAAATTTGAATAACCGTTGTTTTACAAAATACAGAGAGATGTTGTTCGATAAAAAGAATAACATCTCTTTCTGTTTCTTTATAAAAACAATAAAAAGAGAGAGATTAATTGCGGCTCTGTAACTAAATATTTAATTTTGCCTTTAATATAAAGAACCGAAGAACAGAATGAATACGATTCGCAGAACTTTATTAGGATTTCCGTTTACCGGTATTGCGTTTGCAGTGGCATTTATCTTAATGTCCGTTTTTTTTAGTTCCTGTGAAAAGAAAGTAAAAAATGAAGTGGTTAAAGCTTTTTCAGATCCGCATAAAGTTCCCTCGTTAAGTAGTTTTGATGTAACGACATTGATTTCGGATTCGGGAATTACTCGTTATCGTATCAAGGCTAAAGAATGGTTGATGTTTGAAAATGCGAAAGAACCATATTGGTTATTCCCGCAAGGAATTTATGTGGAAAAATTCGATGAGAATTTTCATGTAGATGCTTTTATTATGGGAGATTCAGCTATTTTTTATAAATATAAGCAGCTTTGGGAACTCAGGGGGAATGTAAAGATGGCTAATTTGCAGGATGAAAGATTCTTTACCGAGTTACTTTTCTGGGATCAAAAAAAACGTGAGATATATTCGGATAGTGCCATTCATATTGAAAAGGTGGATCGCATAATAGAAGGGATCGGTTTTGTTTCTAATGAACCTATGACTCAGTACACGATACGTCGGACAACCGGAATTTTTCCAATGAAATCGCCTGCCGAAGAACAGCGGGGTGAATCGGACAGTTTAAAAAATGTGAGAGATACGAATGCTCGTCGTTATGCACCGCAAAAGAAAGGAGAAAAATCATGACTACGGTCTTTATGATAATTATTCCATTGCTGTTGTCTGCATTTTTTTCGGGCATAGAAATTGCATTTGTATCTTCAAATAACCTCGGTACGCTGCTCATTGTATTGGTACTGTGGTTCGGTGGTCTGCATTAATCTCACCTCCACCCCCGACATATACTCCGTTTTGTTTTTTAATGATACGGCGACCACCGAGATCTACACTCTTTCCCTACACGACGCTCTTCCGATCTCTTCTTGGGCGTATTATTAATTTATTCTATCATCATCAGGAAGAGTTCATTTCTACGATGCTTGTCGGCAATAACATCGCGTTGGTCGTTTACGGTATCGGTATGGCCGATCTGCTTTCTCCGGTATTCTCCTTTATTTGGGATCAAGAGGTATTTATTATATTGGGACAAACTGTCGTATCGACATTGATAGTTCTTCTGACGGCCGAATTTCTGCCTAAAACTGTTTTTCGGATTAATCCTAACTTATCATTAAAAGTTTTTGCCATACCGCTTTATGTTTTTTATCTGTTGCTGTATCCGATTGCGAAATTTATATCATTGCTTTCATCCGGAATCTTAAAGATAGGAGGGGTTCGCATCGATCGGTCGGGGGATGATGGGTCTATGAGTAAGGTCGATCTTGATTTTTTTATTCAACAAAGTATAGATAAGTCGCAGGGAGAAGCAGAAGTCGATACAGAAGTTAAAATTTTTCAGAATGCTTTGGACTTTTCTAATTTACGCATTCGTGAATGTATGATTCCCCGTACAGAGATTGTAGCGGTTGATATCGATATGTCATCGGAGAAGGATTTGGTTGCTCTATTTATTGAAACCGGACTTTCTAAAATTTTGGTTTATAGAGATAATATTGATAATGTATTGGGTTATATACATTCTTCCGAAATGTTTAAGCAGGCAACAGATTGGAAGTCTTATATTAAGCCGATATTGTTAGTTCCGGAGACGATGACCGCTCAGAAATTAATGAAAAATTTGATGCAACAGAAAAAAAGTATCGCTGTCGTTGTGGACGAGTTTGGCGGAACTGCCGGTATTGTGACGCTTGAAGATCTGGTTGAGGAAATATTCGGAGATATTGAAGACGAGCACGATACGTTGAATTATATTGCACGGAGAACCGGAGAAAACTGTTATGAGTTCTCAGGACGTGTCGAAATAGAAAAGATCAATGAGCTTTTTGATATAGGGTTACCCGAGTCTGATGAGTATATGACAATTGCCGGATATATTCTTTATCATTATAAAACGATACCTAAGCCCGGAGAAACGATTGAAATAGAGAATTATAAATTTGAGATATTAAAAGGAAACAGAACCAAAATAGAGTTGGTGAAAATGAAAATTGAGAACTAAAGGAAATTTTTGACTTTACGATATGTTTGTAAATGCTTTTTTTCGTATCTTCGTGCACTTACTTGGAAAATAATTTAAAAAAATATAAAACTAAAAACACAATCTAATAAATGGCTACGTTACAAAAAATCAGAGGTAAAGCCGGCCTTCTTGTCGGAGTGATCGGGGTGGCTTTACTGGCTTTTATCGTGGGAGACCTTTTAAATTCAGGTCATACTTTCTTTAACATGAACCGCAATAAAATAGCGGTGGTTAACGGTAAAAAAATTACTCCGGAAGAATTTCAGGCACAAGTTCAGACTCGTACCGAAGAGATGCAGAATATGTATAGAAGACAATATGGCATGTCTCTTCCCGAAGGTGCAGCTTCTCGTATAAACAAGGAAGTATATGATCAGATGGTGCAGGATATTTTGTTGACGGATGCTACTGCCGAATTGGGCCTTACGGTATCTAAAGAAGAGTTGGCCGATTTGTTGCAGGGAGATAATATCGTGCCTATGGTAAGACAACAATTTACCGATCCTCAAACCGGAGTTTTTAATAAAGACTTGTTGTTGAATTTCTTGCAAGTGGTCCTTAATGAAGACGAGTCGAATCTTAATGGAGAAATGGGGCAACAGCTCAGAGCTCAGCGCGAGGCTTGGTTAAATATTGAAAAGACAGTGAAACAACAACAGTTGGTCGGAAAATATTTTACTTTGTTGTCAAAATCTATGGCTCCGAATAAGCTCGATTTGGAAGCTGCTTATAACGGTGCTAAAAATAGTGTAGATTTTGCGTATGCAGAACAATCTTATACTTCTATACCCGATTCTACGGTAGTTATCAGCGAATCTGAGTTGAAAAATCTATACAACAAGCAGAAAGAAAACTTTAAGCAGGATGAAAAGCGTGAAGTAAAATTCTTTGCAGTAGATATAGTTCCGAGTGAAGGTGATTATAAGATGACCGAAGAAAAGATTAATAACCTTAAAGAAAATTTTTCTACGACAGACGATATTGCCGGAATGTTGAGCTTTAATACGGATGTTCCTTATGTAGACGCATACGTTGCTCAGAGAGACATGGATCCGGAAATGAAAAAATTTGCAGAAACAGCTCAAATAAATGAAGTTTATGGTCCTGTTTTTGAAGATGAGTCATATAAAATGTATCGTTTGATAGGTAAGAGCGTAGCTCCTGACTCAGTGAAGGTACGTCATATTATGTTCCCTCTTCAGGCAGATGCAAAAGTTAAAGATCAGATGGACAGTGTTTTGACTGTTTTGAAAAACGGCGGAGATTTTGCTGCTTTGGCAAAACAATTCTCGGTAGATCAGAATTCTGCTGCTAATGGTGGTGATCTCGGCTGGTTGACAGAAACTTCTGCTGTACAATTCGGACAGAAATTCGTTTCTTCTGTTTTTAATGGAGGATCAGGATATTTTACTGTGGAAACGCCGTATGGACAGCATATTATGCAGGTAACTGAGCGTACAGCTTCTGTTCCTAAGGCTAAGGTGGCACAATTGGTTCTAAAGGTACGTCCGAGTTCAGAGACTTATAGCACATTATATAACAAGGTAAGTTCTTATATCGCTGAAAACGGGAAATTAGAATCATTCGAGAAAAATGCAAAGGATAAAGGTTTCTCCTTGAATACGGTTGAGTTGACTCCTGAAGATATTAGCGTAGGTATGTTGAACGACGGGCGTGAAATCGTGAAATGGGCTTATAAATCGGATAAAGGTGATATTTCAGAAATTTTCAATATAGAAAATAAGTTTCTGGTAGCAGCTCTTACGAATGTAACCCCTGCAGGTTATGCACCGTTAAAAAGTCTCGAGAGCTATCTTAAAATGCAGTTGTTGGCTGATAAAAAGGCTGATATGATTATGAAGTCATTATCTGAGAAATCACCGAAGACTCTTGATGCCTATGCTTCGGCTATGAGTTCGAAGATCGATACGGCTAAGTTTGTAACTTTCAACACTTCTGTAATTACAGGTATTGGCCGTGAGCCGGCATTGTGCGGTGTAGCTCCTTATGCTTCGGTGGGACAATTACAAGGTCCTGTCAAGGGGAATAATGGAGTGTATGTATTGGCTGTAACTAAGAAAGATGAAAGTTCTGTTCCTATGAATGCCGAAATGGAAAAACGAAAATATGAACAGATGATGTATTCGATTCTTTCCAGTCAGATTATGGAAGTTATGAAGGATAAAGCCGATATAGAAAATAACCGTGTAAAATTTTTCTAAATTGATGATGATAAAATAAAAAGGGAGGATGATGAGTCCTCCCTTTTTGTTTTATTCTTTTGATTAAAGATTTCTGTATATTCCGTTGTGATCTTTATACTCTTTGTTTATTTTTGTACTAAATAACGAAACGAGTGGAAAAAAAATATTTGGCAGGGAAAACATTAGATGAACTTAGCGGGATCGTCGCCCGTATGGGAATGCCTCGTTTTACAGCTGGGCAGATTGCTGCATGGCTATATGAAAAACGGGTTCGGAATATTGATGAAATGACAAATTTATCTAAACAGAATCGTGAACGTCTCGCAGCTGAGTATGAGATAGGCTATTCTGTGCCCGTGGAGAAAATGCGTTCGGTGGACGGTACTGTCAAATATCTTTTTAAAACGACTTCCGGATACTTTGTCGAGTCTGTATATATTCCCGATCGGGATAGGGCGACGCTATGTGTGTCATCTCAGGTAGGATGTAAGATGAACTGTCATTTTTGTATGACCGGTAAGCAAGGGTTCAATTCCCAGCTCACAGTTCGTGAAATTATGAATCAGATTATATCTATACCGGAAAGTGCCAAGTTGACAAACTTGGTATTTATGGGGATGGGAGAGCCTTTGGACAATTTGGATGAAGTAATGACGGCTTTAACGATTTTGACTGCAAGATGGGGATTTGCTTGGAGTCCGAAGAGAATAACCGTTTCTACGATCGGAGTAAAACGAAACTTAACCCGTTTTTTAGATGAAACGGATTGCCATTTGGCTGTAAGTTTGCATAATCCTTTTCCGGAGGAACGTTTGTCTATTATGCCTGTACAGAAAGCATATCCTATTGCAGATATAATATCATTGCTTCGGAATTATGACTTCAGTCATCAACGCAGGCTGTCATTCGAATATATCATGTTCAGTGGTTTTAATGATTCCCTTAAACACGCAGAGGCGCTGGCAAGATTGTTAAAAGGATTGGATTGTCGGATAAATTTGATTCGTTTTCATGCAATCCCGGGAGTAAACCTTAAAACGTCTGTTGAGTCGGATATGGTTATTTTCAGGGATTATTTGAATCGCAAGGGATTTACTTGTACGATACGTGCATCGCGAGGTGAAGATATATTCGCTGCATGCGGAATGTTATCGACTGCAAAGAAAGGCGAGATCGGCAATAAATGCTGAGAGAGCTTATATATTATGACCGTATAGAGATATTATGTTAAAATAATTGCTTATCTTAGAGCATTGAATTAGGCAAGTATAATCTAAAATAGTATTTGTCTGTTTTATATAAAGAATAAAAACTCATGGAACAAGATTATAAGATCAAGGTAGGAATTACACAAGGTGATATAAATGGTGTCGGATATGAGGTTATTTTGAAGACATTGTCAGACCCTCGTATAACGGAAATGTGTACCCCTGTGGTATATGGCTCTTCGAAAGTGGCGGCGTATCATCGTAAGGCATTGGATTTGCCGACTATTAATTTTAATATTATTACCAATGCCGAGCAGATCTCGGACATGAAGTTGAATATGATCAACTGTATCGATGAAGAAGTAAAAGTCGAATTGTCGAGACCGACGGCTCAGGCAGGTGAAGCGGCTTACCGGGCTTTGGAGAGTGCTACAAATGATTTAGAAAACGGGTTAATAGATGTGTTGGTGACAGCGCCTATTAATAAACATACGATCCAGTCCGATAAATTTGAGTTTCCCGGGCATACCGAATATTTGGAGAAAAAATTAGGAAAAGGCAAAAAATCTTTAATGATATTATTGAATGACATTTTGCGTGTAGCTTTAGTGACAGGGCACATTCCTTTATCTGAAGTACCTTCTCGGATTACTAAATCGGATATTGTACAGAAATTGCGTATTTTCAATCACTGTTTAAAGCAAGACTTCGGTATTGTAAAGCCTCGTATTGCGGTTTTGTCATTGAATCCACATGCCGGAGAGGACGGACTTCTTGGAAATGAAGAAAAAGAGATTATTATTCCGGCATTGAAAGAGGCCGAAGAAATGGATATTCTTTGTTTCGGGCCTTATGCAGCTGATGGTTTCTTTGGTTCAGGTCATTTTTCTAAGTTCGATGGTGTTTTGGCTATGTATCATGACCAAGGGCTTGCTCCGTTTAAGACTTTAGCGATGGAAGATGGCGTAAATTATACTGCTGGACTACCTTTCATACGCACTTCGCCAGCCCATGGTACAGCGTATGATATTGCCGGAGAGAATAAAGCTTCGGAAGAGTCGTTCCGGCATGCTCTTTACTTGGCATTAGATGTTTTTGCTTGTCGCAATAATTATCGTCACCCGGCTACGCTGGCACTTTCATCGAAAATGTTTCCGCCTTGAAAGAAATCACCTATGTTATCATAAGTAGCTGCGT
>ENA-USYP01002873-USYP01002873.1-human-gut-metagenome-genome-assembly--contig:-NODE-2873-length-9524-cov-4.000635_pt1 | contig 9524 bp, 6 predicted proteins | sample MGYA00250065_ERZ773512 | MGnify/ENA primary metagenome ERZ773512 (study PRJEB29103, sample SAMN06112003) | human gut metagenome | biome: human gut; feature: ankylosing spondylitis patient; material... | reverse complement strand
GAGATTTTGTTACTCTGAGAAAGTAATTTGACGCACGATGTGCGCGAACGGGAGCACGAAGGATGGTTCAGATGGCGGTTTCACCTCTGCCACAGTGGTTTGAAGGCTCGGAATATACCCATAAAGTCGCGGCTTGCATCATGAAATATGGTCCGATTTCACGCATTACGTTGGCGCAGATTTTAGGACTTTCGCAGGGTGCTGTTTCCCGAATTACCAGCGATCTGATTTATGCGGGCGTGATTGAGGAGACGCCGATGCCATCCGGCAAGGCCGGCAAACTGCCGAAAGATTTCGTGCAGAAAGAAAATACGGAACGTCGCGGCCGCCCGCAAACCGGATTGCAGGTGATTGCGAATGCGCGATCTTTCGTTGGCATGAAAATCAACGCGACGCATATTTCGGCAGTTGCGGTCAACGCAATCGGGCAGATCATCACTGGATGCCATGATCTGGAAATCGAAGACGCTTCCCCGCAGACCGTGGTCGCGCTGATCAAACAACTGACGACCGACTGTTCCGACGAGGCGGAGATGGCGGGCTGGCCGAAACCGTGCGCTGTGGGAATCTCGCTTGGCGGGCATATTGTCGACGGTACCGTGGTGACGTTCGCACCGTTCATGCACTGGTCGCAGCCCGTGGAGCTTTCCGTCATGGTTCGTGAGGCGACCGGATTGCCTACCGGAATTTACAACGATATCGATTCGTTGGTCGTTGATGCTTGCCTGTTTGGGTCCGGTATTGGATTGAATAGCTTCGCGGTGCTGACGTTCGGCGCGGGCGTTGGCTATTCGTTGACGGTCAACGGCGAGCTGGTGAACTGTCCGGATAAAAGTTACGGTTTGGTCGGGCACATTCTGGTCGATCCGGATGGGCCGCGTTGTGTTTCCGGACATAAGGGATGCGCGCAATGTTTGTCCGACAACTCGATCGCGGCTGAATATTCGCAGATTATCGGACATCCCGCATCATTCGACGATTTCGCACGTGACGCACGCGCGAACAAACCGCAGGCGACGAATCTGGTGAACCGCGTCTGCTTCCGTCTCGGCACCCTGGTGGCGACCATCGCCAATCTTGCCATGCCAGACAAAATCATGATCGCTGGAGAATCGTCTTTCATCGCAAAATTCGGTATTGACGACTTGCGCAACGGCATCAACATGTATCGGCATAGCCAGGCCGCGCCAGTGGATTTTGAAATTCCCGACCACGATTGGGCTTTGTGGGCCAAGGCGGCCGCATCACAGGCAATTCGGCAATATGTTGGCTGATTGATTGCGATTGATTGTCTTGCAATACAAAAAATCCTCCCTTTTGTTCAGGGAGGATTTTTGTTATGCGATTACGGCTTATTCGGCGCTCTCGACGGGCGCAAGCACGGCCTTGAAAAGGACTGCTTGCCGAACCGTTAAGCGGGAAGCCCAGTGGGCTTCCCGTAGGTGAGGGGAGAGAGCGCGCTATTCGGCGCTCTCGACGGGCGCAAGCACGGCCTTGAAAAGGACTGCTTGCGCCGGGTGCAGTGCCGGCGGGCGGATGCCGTACGTGGCGAGCGCGCGTCCGGTCATCCTCACGCCTCCGGCCTTCCACCAGCCGAGCGGGCTCTGTCCGTTGGCGATGTCTTGCTTGGCGAGGTCGAGGCTCACGTCGAGCGGCGACACCTCATACACCTTGTCAGGGTCGAGTCCGGGCAGGCGTACCGGCGCGGCCGGGTAGGTCTGCGAGGTGGTGAGCTGGGTGAAACGGTAGATGGCGGCCGCTTGGTTAGGCATGACCACACCGTCCAAGCGCACTGCCGGATCGGCTGCGTCGGAATGCACGACTGTGTCGACGGCGAACCATTCGCGATGCTTCTTGAATTCGGCGACCCATTCGGCGAGCTTGTCGATATCTTCCTGCGGTTCCTTGAGCAGGTTCCATTCGATGCCCATGTGTCCGAAGAAGGCCATGGCCATACGCAGTTCCTGCGTGGTGGCGCGGTGCGTGGAGTGCGCCGGGGATGTGCCCACATGTTCGCCGATCATTTCCGGCGGCACGAGCAACGAGGTGTAGCGCTGGATGTCGGCGCGTTCCACCGGGTCGACGCAGTCGGATCCCCAAATGCGGTCGGCCACTTCGAGGATGCCGAGGTCCACGCGGCCACCGCCGGAAGAGCAGCTTTCGATTTCAAGTCCTGGATGCGCGGCCTTCAGATCAGTGAAAATGCGATATACGGCGAGCGTCTGCTGGTGCACTGCCGGGCGTCCGGTGCGTGGGGAGACAGCTTCGGTGACGAGTTTGTTGTGATCCCACTTGATGTAGTCGATGCCGAGTTCGCCGACGAGCTTGTCCATTGCGCCGTAAATGTAGTCGTAGGCGTCCGGATTGGTCAGGTCCACAACCTGCTGGGTACGTCCTTGCATGGGCAGACGGCCTTCGGTGGGCTTCAACACCCAGTCGGGGTGTGCGCGGAACAGGTCGGAATCCGGGTTGACCATTTCCGGCTCGAACCACAGACCAAATTCGAGTCCCTTGCCATGCACATAATCGGCGAGCGCCTTGAGCGACTTGTCGCCGTCGGGCCACACGTCCTGCGAGATCTGCCAGTCGCCGAGGCCGGAGGTGTCGTCGCGGCGGGAGCCGAACCAGCCGTCGTCCACGACGAAGCGTTCCACGCCACTTTCCACGGCCTTGTCGGCGAGTGCGGTGAGGGTGTCATAATCGTGGTTGAAGTAGACGGCTTCCCATGTGTTGAGAATGACCGGGCGCGGCTTGGGCGCGATGTTGTGTTCAGCAAGCCAGTCGCGGTGCACTCGGCGAATGTAGCTGTGGAAGCGGGCTGCGACTTCGTTGAGGCCTTCGCCGTAGGAGCCGATGAGCCATGGGGTGGTGTAGGACTCTCCATTGGCGAGGCTGATTTCGCCGCCGAACAGTACTTCGCCGCCGCCGATCACGCCGCTGGTGTATGGCAGGCGTTCCGCGGAGAGCACGCTGTTACCGCTCCATGCCACGTGTGCGGAGTAGACGTTGCCGTGCGTGAAGCCGAAGCCTTTTTCGCCGACGCTGAGCAGCAGGGTGGCATCGAAGTCTGGGCGTCCGGCCATGGATGCTTTGGCGAAGCGGCCGAGGGTGAAGTCCTGGCGCTGCGGGGAGCGTTCGCGCAGATGGTGGCCGGTGGTGGTGAGGATTTCGTTGGCGTCGGCCGGCACGGTGAATGCGAGTTCGATCTTGCCGACTTCGAGCTGGCCTTCGCCGGTGTTCACGACTTCGGCGTTCTGGCGGATGAGGCCGGTTTCGTCGAGTTTGCAGGTCCAGATGAGTTTCACATGCTGTTCCTCGTCTTCGGCGGTGACGGTGACGGTTGGGGTTTGCTTGGGTTCGTCGGCCACGCTCCAGTTCGGGTATCCGTCTTTTTCGCCCATGACGTAGGTTTTGCCAGCCGCCACGGTTTCGGCGGTGATGTTGCTGACTGCGAACTTGCAGAACAGTTCCACGCCGTCGCGACGCACATCGAAACGGGTTGCGCCGATCCAGGATTCGGATTGCGTGGGCAGCACGCTCGGCCATGAGGTGTAGTCGAGTGCGCCAGAAACACGCTGTGGCATTTGCGCGTCGAACATGTCGATCACGGTTGCCGGGGCTGCGAGCGGGCGACCCCAATGCACGAGTCGCGGCAGATCATTGCCGGGGAATACGAGTGCGAACGCCACGTTTGCGGCTGGCTGTTCGGCGTAGACCGCAGTGAGTTCGGTACCGTTGGTAGCGTTGCCATGGAAGGTCTGAATGAGCGTCATTGCAGCATCCTTTACATATTGCGATTGCCTTGTACTGTCACCTTCGATGGTATGACAAGCTTCATTTGTTGACGTCGCCGAGCGTGTTTCTTTCTGTCGGAAAGTATTTCTTGCGACCATAGAATCGCAAGAAATATTATTACGTAAACATTACCGTTGAAATCGCAATCATCTTTACCAAGATTTACTTGGCATTTCAATATTTCTTACGTTTTTGCGACTGCAAAATCGCAATTATCGTTTTCCAGCGAAAAAATCAGTCATCAATCGTGCGCATTCCGATTCACGAACGCCGCCGATAACTTCCGGAACATGACCGACATGCGGGTCGCGAGGAATGTCCCAAATCGAACCGCATGCACCCAACTTGGCATCCCACGCGCCGAACACGATTCGTCCGACATGCGTTTGCAGGCACGCGCCGGCGCACATCGGGCACGGCTCCAAGGTAACAATCAACGTGCAATCGGCAAGATTCCACGTACCAAGCGACCGAGCGGCCTGCGTCATGGCCTTGACCTCGGCGTGCGCCAACGGATCGGCGTGCGCCTCGCGCAGATTACGGCCACTGCCGATCACCGCTCCCCCAGCGTCAAGCACGACGGCACCGACCGGTACCTCGCCTTCCGCGGCGGCCTCGCGGGCCAATTCAATCGCCAGCTCCATGTCGTCACTCCACTGCATACCCGCCACTATACGGTTGCTCGCGTGAAGCAAAAGACGAAACACGCCCATAAATACCTCTTGGTAGGCTGGAAGGGTTTGGAAAATGCGCGCAAAGGAGGCACGTTGGCGGTATTCGAATTGATTGTATGTATTATCGCCGCCGTCGTACTATCTTCATTCCTCAGCCGTTTCATTCCCAAGGTTTCCACACCGCTCGTGCAGATCGCGTTGGGTGCGCTGGCGTCGCAATTGCCGTTTTTCCCGAACGTCACGCTCGATCCGGAACTGTTCATGGTGCTGTTCATCGCGCCGCTACTGTATTTGGAAGCGCATGAAATCGACAAAAGCGAGCTGCTGAAATCCGTTACATTGTCGCTTTCATTGGCAATTGGACTAGCGATCGCAACCATGGTGGCCGTTGGTTTCGCACTGCATGCCGTATGGCCCGCAATTCCCCTTGCCGCGGCACTGGCGCTCGGCGCCGCGCTTGGACCGACCGACGCGGTCGCCGTATCGTCGCTCGGCAAGGAAGCCGCGCTTACGCAACGTCAAACCAGCGTGCTTAAAGGCGAATCGCTATTCAACGACGCGTCCGGCATCGTCGGCTTCCAGTTCGCGATCGCGGCGGCCGTCAGTGGCGTGTTTACAGTGGGCGATTCGGCCGCACAGTTCGTGTTCTCATTCTTCGGCGGCGCCATTTTCGGCTTGGCAGTAGGCATGGTCGCCGACCTGTTATTTGAATCGTTGCGATCTTTCGGCTGGGAGACGACCACAAGCCGTATTTTGATGGAATTGTTCCTGCCGTTCATTCTGTATTTGGGTGCGGAAGCGGTGCATGTTTCCGGCATTCTTTCGGTGGTGACGGCCGGTTTGATCATCCGTTTCGATCGCACCGGCATCGGCCCGAATGTGGCTCGCACCAACATTGTTTCGTCAAGCGTATGGGGGGTATTCTCGTTCACGCTCAACGGCACGGTGTTCATTCTGCTTGGCATGTTGCTGCCGAATGCGATGAGCGCAAGCTGGGACGATCCGCAAGTCAGCAATTGGCTGCTACTGGTTGCGATTCTTACGGTTTCCGCAGTGGTAATCATCATGCGATTCCTGTGGATTTCATTGATGCTACGTCTCGCGCGAGATACCGTCACCGGCAAGCGACGCAAGATGACGGCGCAACGTTGGCGTTCGGCCGCGGTCATGACGTTCGGCGGGCCGAAAGGCACCATCACCCTGTCATTGATGTTCACGATCCCGTACACCATTACGGGAGGCGCGTGGTTCCCCATGCGTGACGAACTGATCTTCATCGCAGGTGGCGTGATCGTCGTAACCTTGCTGCTCGCCAACTTCCTGCTGCCGCTGCTGGCGCCGAATCGCAATAAAGACACTTCCGTGGAAATGACCGAAATCACCATCGAAGTGCTGCGACGGACCGTGGAGGAACTGACGGGACGAGTCACACCCGACAATCGTCGTGCGGTGCTGATGATCATCGACTCGTATACGAAACGTATCACACGACTGAAGCAGCGCATCGGAGAAATCGATCCGCAAGGGTATATGCAACTGCAGATCGACGCGCTCAACTGGGAGAAGGAATACGTCAAGGCGCGACTGGCGAAAGTCAAGGCGACGCCGAACGACGACAAGGCAGCGCACGATCTGGAAATCGAAGCATGCGAGCGCCTGCTCGACCAGATCATGAGCTCTCTGCGCCATATCGAAACGGAACATAATTCCGGACGCACCATCTGGCGAGTCAAAGGCCGCTTCAGGGCGTTGCAGAGGCGTTTGGGCACGGTGGTGAAGCGTGTGAACAGCCGCATTCGCCGCACTACCCCGCTGTTCAGCGACGACGAGCTGTTCGCGCACACCCGCGCGGTGCAGGTGGATGCCATCGAACATGTGATCGACCGCCTGTATGAGGAGATGGGCCGCGACACGTACAATACGGAACATTGCTCGGCACTGCTGTTGGATTACCGACGAGGCGAGGCTACGCTGAGGTCGCGCCCGAATGTGGGCACGAGCGCGGAGGCGCAGGCGCAGGCGGAAGAGGTGAAGCGCGAAAGTTACGGTATCGAGCTGGGTGTGATCCAAGACATGTACGAGGCGGGTGACATTACGCGCGCGCAATCCAAGCAGCTGCGACGCAACGTGTATGTGATGAGCGTGGACGCCGACGCGCAGATCTAGCATCCAACTGATCTGATGGAATCAGCAAGCTGGCGTGAGCCGGTGATCCGCAGCGAGTTTGTCTGCGGACGAACTGTGGAAACGTGGGGGACGAGACAACTGTAGGAACGGAACACGGCGTGGAAGGCGGCAAACTGGAGGCCATTCCACAATCTAAAACATGAGGGAATTGAAATTCTCAGATATTTCCCAGAAAACACCAGACATGTACTCAGCATCGTCTGTTTATATAGGAGATGTCAGCAAAAGAGCCGACCAGGAACCCACAGCAGTTCCCGACAATTGAACCCTTTCTTCTTCTCTCTCCTTTCTCTCCCCGGTGGTTTTCTCTCCACCGGGGTTTCTTTTTGCCCTCAACGGGTGGATTCCTCCAGCCAGTGGGAGAATCCGCCCGCTGGCAGCTCACTCAAAGTCCAGAAACCGCCACTCACTGGAACAATCACCCCGCTGGCAAGCCGCCCAACGTCCCAATCCTTCCAGTGACTGGGAGGATTGCCCCGCTGGAACGGGTATATTGGAGGCATGAGTGAAATACGCGAGCACGAGACCAGTGATTCCCACGACTCCAGCAACCCAAACACCCCGACCGGTCTGATCGGGCGCGAATCGCAGGTGGTTCCAGGGAGGTTCGGCGAGCCGCTGCAGGTCACGCACGTACAGTATTCGCGCGGGGACGGCAATGCGGCTCCACGACGCCCGCTGTTCCTCTGCCTGCACGGTTGGGGCTCCAATGAGGCCGATTTGGCCGACATGATGCGTTACGTGGCTCCTTATAACGATTTTGCTTCATTGCGCGCGCCGCTCGTGCTGCAGGAGGCTGGTTCCGGTGAATTCGGTTTCGGTCAGGGCGCGTATTCGTGGTTCCATGATTGCGTGCCGTCCGGCGAAGACCTGGATCGAGACGCTTATGCTGCCGCTCAAGCCATTGACGATTGGGTTGCGCGCAATGTTCCCGAAGATCGCGCTGTAGTGCCGATCGGTTTTTCGCAGGGCGGTTTGCTGGCGATTCATCTGCTGCGCGTCCATCCGGAACGGTACGCCGCGTCGATCTCGCTTTCCGGCTTCCTTGCGCCGGGAATCGTCGCCGGTAGCGCGCCGGCCGACAGTCATGTCGCGGAATTGAATATTCCTGTGTTCTACGGCTATGGCAAGAACGATACCGTGATTCCGATGCCGGAGCTTTTCGCAACCGCCGCTTGGCTGGACGAGCATACGTTCCTCACGTCGAAAAGCTACCGTGGACTCGATCATGCGGTCAGTCTCAACGAGTTCAGCGATTTGCGCGACTGGCTTGCCGCGCACGATATCGCGCCGGGAATCCTGTAAGAAATCCTGCGGAAGAATCCCGTAGAAAAATCCTGCAGAAAAATCTGATGCAACGGATTTTGCGTACCAAGCACACGGCAATCGTTACAACCCGATATAAGCCACGATATAGCGATACCGCGTTAGACTAGAGCCAGCTAATAATCATTTCGCAATTGCCGGCATTCGCACGCTCAACCATGCGAACGTTCGAATGTTGGCGAGCGCCATACCGGCACATTCGCGTGCCTGGCAATAAGGAGTTTCGATGCTGCTGTCCGATCGCGACATTCTCGCCGCGCAGGCCGAAGGTCATATTTCACTCGATCCGTGGACCCCGGAAATGGTGCAGCCCGCTTCCATTGACGTGCGTTTGGACCGTTTCTTCCGTCTGTTCAACAATCATGCGTACACGTATGTCGATCCGGCTGAGAATCAGGGCGAGCTGACCGAGCAGTTCGAGGTGGCTCCGGGCGAACCGTGGATTCTGCATCCGGGTGAGTTCGCATTGGGTTCCACGTGGGAGTACGTGAAGCTTGATCCGACGATTGCCGCCCGCCTGGAAGGCAAGAGCTCACTGGGCCGCTTGGGTATTCTCACACATTCCACCGCAGGCTTCATCGACCCTGGTTTCGAGGGTCATATCACGTTGGAATTGTCGAATGTGTCGACATTGCCGGTGAAGTTGTGGCCGGGCATGAAGATCGGCCAGATGTGCTTTTTCCAGCTCAGCTCCCCCGCCGAACATCCGTACGGTTCGCAAGGCACCGGCTCGCATTATCAGGGTCAGCGCGGTCCGACGCCGAGCCGTTCCTACGTGAACTTCTACAAAGCCGACATCACCGACTAATCATCAAATATTCTTGGATTATCGCAATATATTGTCGATATATGGCGATTGATATTCCACCAAAAATACAAAAAGATTGGCTATCACATATCGCATGATAGCCAATCTTTTTTGCAATCTTCTATTGAGATTTCTTGTTGCAATGTCAGCAATATCGAATGATATTAAAAGATACTGCAACAGCGATTGGCAACGCCCTTTAGCGCTGGATCGCGATGTGTGAGATGCCAGGTTCCGCAGAATTCGCACCGATACACCCATAGTTCAGTGCCGCGTTCATGCCAGCTCTGGTCGGCGGCCTGCCGGGCCGTCGCTTTGTCGCGATACATGATTTTGTTCGATTCGACGCAGCGTTTGGGTACGAAATAATGCATAGTTCCCCAGTCTATTCCACCATCGGATAAGGGCAGGAAGCTCCCCTGGAATTCCTGGGATCCCCCAGCGTCCCGGGACTCCCAGTGGGTGGAGGAATCCTCCCGCCCACGGGCCTTCCGGCGGAACAAAACACCCAGTGGGTGGAGGAATCCTCCCGCCACCAGGCCTCCCGGCGTCCGTTTTCCTCCACCGAATGGAGGAAAACACCCGTGCGCGGGAATAAAAAAGGACCTTCCGGGAATCCCGTAAGGGACTCGACCAGAAGGTCCGACGAAAGAATGCGGCGGCGTGCCGCACCCGTATCAAAAAAATCATCCGGTTCATATCCTGTTTGAGCAGCCGGGGTCAGCTTCGGTCCC
>ENA-USYP01002854-USYP01002854.1-human-gut-metagenome-genome-assembly--contig:-NODE-2854-length-9593-cov-7.504624_pt1 | contig 9593 bp, 6 predicted proteins | sample MGYA00250065_ERZ773512 | MGnify/ENA primary metagenome ERZ773512 (study PRJEB29103, sample SAMN06112003) | human gut metagenome | biome: human gut; feature: ankylosing spondylitis patient; material... | reverse complement strand
GCACATAGCCGTAGATATAGCCCGTCGCGGTGGAGAGCTTGAGAATCGATGTATCGCTCAGGTCATTTCGAGACCAGATGCTCTTCATCTCATAGCCGGAATCGGTTTTCACGGTGTCCACGCGCTCGACGCCGGGCGCGATCATGCAGTTGCCCTTTGTCAGCCAGTTTGTGTCATAGATGTTGGCATAGCTCTGGATGGAGGAATCGCTGTCGGGATCGGCAAGGCCTGCGCTGCCTGCGCCGAACCAGTTGCAGACAATCGTGCTGACGGTGCCCTCGCTGTCGTCATAGACGATGGCAGAGTTTTCAACCGCCACCTGATAGCCCTCGGGCAGATCATCCAGCACCGGCATACTTGCAACGATCTCACCGGTCTTCATATCGAGCGCCAGCAGCTTGACTGGATCCGCGTTGTCGGTGAACATCACAAGATCCGGCGTCAGCGACGGGGAGCAACCGCCGCCCCAGGCAAGACCGTCGCCGGTGGTCTTGTCACCCTCGCCGCTGACCTTCGCACCGACGCTCTCATACGGTGTGCACCAGACAGCCTCGACACCGTTATTGGCACGCAGCAGATAGCAGTTCTGGTTTGTCAGGATGACCGCGCCGTCCTTGGAGGCGGCAATCCCGTTTTCCGCGCCCTCGCCGAGCGCCAGCCCGTAGATGAAGACGGCCTTCGAAAGGTCGGCCTGCTCTCCGTTCAGGATCGCCTCGATCGCCGAGTGGGCGATGTAGCCGAGCACGCCCTGCTGCTGGCGTTGCGGATAAATGCGGAAGCCGCCCGTCGCAAACCAGAGGTTGCCGTCGTAGTCAAAGACCACGGAAAGAAGATTCTGCGTCAGCTCCTTGCCGAGCGCAGCTTCGGCTGCCGCCTTGATGTCAATGTCCAGTACCTTTTCAAACTCCGGCAGGACGTTTCCTGCTTCATCGGTTGCCCGCAGCATCAGCACATGGTTGTTGCTGGTGGGGCAGACGATGCGGTTTTCCGAGTCAAGGAACGTGTAGGAGCTCTGGATGACGTAACCGCCGCCGTCATGCTGCTTTGGGGAGAAATAGCCCAGCGTCGTGGCTTCCTCTGCATTCAGATCGCGGATAGCGATGCCGCCGAGCAGCGGAACGACTGCGTGGCCGTAGCTGTCAAAGTAAATGGCAGGCGAAGCGTTCGCGTTGGTTTTTTCATAGGAAACATTGATCTCCGGATAGATGCCAAGCGGTAGGACTTCATCCGTAGAGTCGGTATTGTAGCCGTCATGGTGAATGTTGGCGTCGCTCTTTGCCATATAAGGGTTTTCGTCAACTCGTTTGGCATTCATGGCCTTTACCGGCAGGGCAGCGCTTACCGCGGAGTCTGTATCCGATGCAAGCATGTCGGAAGACTGCTTCGCACCGCAGGCCGCCAAGGTCAGGCACAACACACCGGTCAACAGAAGGGTGGGGACAGAACACTGTAATTTTTTCTTTCTCATTGACATCCTCCATTTTCTTACTTGTTGTCTCGGTTTGGTTCGATGCCCGTTTATTTAATCCAGGCATTCAGTCCTCGCCGGAATGCTTCTTCGGAAACCGGCTTCATCAGGAAATAGTCGGCCCGCAGCCGGAAGGCGTGAAGAGAGAAATCCAGGTCACTGCACCAGATCATCCGGCACGCGGGGCATAAGGAACGAAGGTGCTCCGCCGCATTCAATCCTGCCACCCCGGAAAGTGCAATGACGGCATTGGTTGGAGCATCTTTCTGCGACGTTTCAAAAAAACGTTCCTGATCGTCATATTGCATGACCTGCGGAAACAGCCCCTTCGCTACACAAAACCGGGTAATTTGCTCGGCGTAGCGCTGCCGCTCTGCTTCCTGTTCTGCCAGCACGGCAATACGATACACAGATATCCCTCCTTCCTTCATCCGATTAGGCATCTTGCTTGCGCTCAGTATAAAAAGGCCATTCGGTTTTTTCAAGCGCCGTAGCACGAAAGGGGCGATTTTGGCACGAATTCCGACAGCGGTTCTTTGTCATCCTCGACACGCTGTGATATAATTATCTTGGAATTCAAGCACAAGGAGAGAACCCTGCATGAGAATTGCGATTGTGGATGATCTTGCTGCGGAACGCACACTGCTGAAAGACCGGCTGGAGCAGCAGCTTCAGCGGAGAAACGTACAGGCGGATATTCTGGAATACGAAAGCGGCGAGACATTTCTGGAAGCGGCAAGGAAAGCGCCCTTTACTGCCGCGTTTCTGGATATTTATATGGATGGCATGACGGGCATGGAGGCGGCAAAGAAGCTGCGGGAAACCAACACGGACTGCCTGCTGGTTTTTACCACGACCTCGACCGACCATGCGCTGGAGGGCTTTCAGGTACGGGCGCTGCACTATCTGGTCAAGCCCTTTACCGAAGCGGACATCGACGCGCTGACGGACGAGCTGCTTGCCCGCGTACCGCAGCCGGATAAATATATGGAGCTAAAGGTGGAGGGAAGCGAGATCCATCTGCGCTATCAGGACATCGTCTACGCAGAACACTTCGCCCACTTGATCTACGTCCATACGACGGTTCAAAAGACGCTTGCCACGCGCCAACCCTTCAAGACGTTCATCGCCCCACTAAAGGATGATACACGTTTTTTTGTGTGCGGGCGCGGCGTGATCGTGAATCTGGAACACGCGAAGGATCTGGAAGGCGTCGCCTTCCGCATGGCGGACGGAAGCCGCGTGTTTGTCAGTCAGGACCTTCTGAAAAGTGCCCGGCAGGCATTTATGGAGTTCTTGCTGCAAAGGGGGCGTATGGTATAATGGAGCTGCTGCGTCCAATTCTGGAGCTCGGCGTGGTGATTCCCGGCATGCTGCTTGCCTACTTCCCGGTAAAATCCAGCTTAAAGCAGCCGCTGTCAAAGCTTGTTTTGTGGCTTGTTCTGCTGCTTGCGCTGCTTTGCGCCGCCGGAGGCGTGGTGTGCTATGCGCACCGCATGCCGACTGCGCCGATGCTTGCAGCCCTAACCTTGCTTGCAGTCGTGATCTACATAAAAACGCTCCGGATTTCGCTTTGGAAATCCGGAACGATTGCGTTGTCCGTCTGTGCGGTATTTGCCTGTATCAACAGCCTTTGCCGGGCGATCAACGCCGCAATGCTGATCGATTCGCCGCAGGCACAGGCTGCGCCATGGTTCTGTCTGCGGTCTGCGATTTGCTATTATGCGATCTGCTGGCTGTTTGCTGCCATCGCCTATTATCCTGCGACGCACAGCGTGCGGAGGATGGTCGAGGATGATAATTTTGCGCAGACCTGGTATGTGTTCTGGGTGCTGCCGCTGGTGTTCATTGCGCTGAATCTGTTTATGATTCCCAAGTATGCGGACACGCTCTATACCGGGCGTGTTTTGCAGGGGTATTTTGTGATCAGTATCACACTTTTGTTTTTGATGCTTTTCTTCAACGCAATCTTCCTTCTGATGGCGATCAGCATCAACCGGAATGTGAGATTGCAGCAGGAGAACCAGCTGCTTTCCATGCAGCAGCAGCGCTACGAAAGCCTGAAAGCTGCCATTGAGGAAGCCCGACAGGCGCGGCACGATCTGCGCCACCAGCTATGTCAGCTCGATGCCCTTGCAGAAGAAGGGAATCTTGAAAAGATCAAAGCCTATCTCTCCGGTGCGGTTTCCAGAATTCCAAGTCTTGAAATGCATTTCTGTGAAAACCGGGCGGCAGACAGCGTGGTTGGGTATTACTGGGCGCTTGCCAAACGCGAGAATATCCCGTATTCCGTGCAGATTGATCTGCCAGAATGTCTTCCTGTAGACGAAATCAATCTATGTCTGGTTCTCTCGAATCTGCTGGAAAATGCGCTGGAAGCCAGTCTGCGCACCGCGCCTGCCCGACGCAGGATCAAACTGACAGCCTATCTGCATGGCAACAGTCTGGCACTGATTCAGGTTGAGAATACCTATGACGGAGTCATCCGTGAAAAAGGCGGTGTCTTTCAGTCCTCCAAGCGAAAAGGAGACGGCGTCGGGCTTCAGTCCGTCTGTCACATCGCAGAAAAATCCGGCGGGGCGAGTACGGTTACCTATCAGGACGGCGTATTCCGCGCAAGGGTCATGCTCCGGGGATAAAGGCGGAGAGAGGGAACGCCGGACGCCGCAAACAGAGTTGGACTCTGGGAGATATCGGAGCAAGCACAGTCCGCTCAGCGGGCGGTGTCGGTCTGCGCAGCCCAGCGGGGCCGCGACGCCTCGGAACAGCGACGCGCATGAGCGCATCGCTGTTCCGCAGGCTCTCTGCGTTCTTTGAGAGTGCCTCCGACCAAGCCCCAAAAGCGGCAAGGTTTGCCGTTCTGATACCCGGCCCGGAGATGTTCGTGAACGTGCAGCTCGTGTCGAGGGTAATGATAGCGCCCCATCCGAAACGCTCCCTGTTTCGGCGTGTAAGCCGCTGTGTGCGCGGTTAGGGGCTGGGGTGGCGTGTGTACCCACCGCAGCCCCTTGAAACGAACGTTGCGATGTTTGTGCCGGAGGTGTTGAAGTCCGTGTGACCGATGCATTGGAAACGTTGGTATGACTGCGTTTCCTGCGCTTTTCGAGCCTTTTTCGAGGACGAAAAAGAAAGCAGGATAAAGGGCTGGCGTCGCAAGCGCCGCCGCAGCCGCCACTTCTGCCCGCAGTGCGGGCAGTTGACGGGGGTTTCAGCGCAGTCGGTTGTGGCGCCTTTTGAAGAAAATTTCAGAGCGGCTGGCGTCTTGGTTCCCGCAAACGCAGATGTCCCAAGGATTTTGGTGGTGCCTTGTGGCCGTTTCGGAAGGAAATCGAGGTAATCAGCTTCGCGTGATCAATGGTGCAGGGCAAGCGTGTTTTGAGTCACCGCAGTCAATGAAAAGAGACTTTCGACCGTTCAAAAATCGCACCGCTGTAACCAAAGAGGACGCCCTCGGTAATGCAAAATTTGCGTTGCTGAAACCAAAAGAGAGTGCCCCCGGCAGTGCAAAAATTGCGCCGCAATAGACAAAGATAGGGCATCCAGCGCAAATGATAACTTTCTGATAACAGTTCTGCTTTCCAGTAGCTTTCCTCTGTTGTTTACGGTATGGTTTGCCGTTACAAAGGAGGCTGATACCATGCCGAAAAGACGAGCGAACGGAGAGGGAAACATCCGAAAGCGCAAGGATGGACGCTGGGAGGGAAGATACACCGTCGGTCACGATCCAGAGACAGGCAAAGCCATCATCAAAAACGTTCTCGGCAAGACACAGGCCGAGGTCAAGGAAAAGTTGAAGAAGGCCATCGAAGAAAATATCGGCATCGACTACGGGCGGGCCAAGACCTACACGGTGGGTAACTGGTTAGATGTGTGGTATGAGAACTATGCCAAAATCAAGATGCGCCCATCCACCTACCTGACCTATCACGGCTACATCGAAAACCACATCAAGCCGCAGCTCGGTAAGATCCCGTTGAATGATCTGACGACGCTGCATCTGCAACAGTTCTACAAGAAATTGTTGGTGGAAGGGCGGGTAGAGCGAATCGAAGCACAGAGGCAGCCCAAGGGACTGAGCGCCAAAACAGTGCGCAACATCCACCAAATCATTTCCTCTGCCCTGAAGCTGGCAGTCGAGCAGCGGCTGATCGCCCGCAATCCGGCAGATGGCTGCGCACTGCCGAAGGCGGAGCACAAGGAAATGCAGACGCTTCCCGTTGAGCAGCTGACGTCCTTCCTCCGCGAGGCAAAAGACAGCGGTGTGTTCGCCCTGTACTACATCGACACACTGCCGCTGTCTGCAGATGCGATAAACGTTCTGATGCAACAAAGAAGAAAAACGGGTAACAGCGAATGGGTATTCCCATCGCCCACCGGAGGCCCCATGTCACCGGACAGCGTGTTGCATATGCTGCACCGAGTCCTAAAGCGGGCAGGGTTGCCGAAGGTGCGTTTCCATGACCTGCGCCACACCTTCGCAACGCTGGCACTGCAAAACGGAGTGGACATCAAGACCGTGTCTGGTATGCTGGGGCATTTTTCGGCAGGCTTCACGCTGGACACCTACGCTCATGTAACGACCTCGGCTAAGCGTGAAGCGGCAAAAACAATGGGCAGCATTCTCTCTGGCACGGTATAGTGCTTTCCGCTACCCGCTCCCGTTGGGGTCAACGTTTGGGTCAGAAAAAATGGCAAGTAAGTTATTGAGTAAAAAAGTGCGGAAAAAGTCCTGATTTCGCAAGAAATCAGGACTTTCTGGTTGCGGAGACAGGACTCGAACCTGCGACCTCCGGGTTATGAGGCAGTCTCAAAGCAAAATCGGAGTCATTTCGGCTCCGATTTGTGCTTTTTACCGCCATTCGTTCGGTGAGTTTTCCATTGTTTCCGTCCAGTCCTGTCCGATTTTTTCGTGTTCTGGGTCAAAACTGGGTCAGACACGGTGCGCCCGCACCCACGCTGTCCACGGCTTGTATGGACTGCTCAGTTGCCTGCAAAGAGCTCGTTGGTGGCGTTGAGGGTCACCCGGAGGTAGGGACCGATGTCGGCGATGCCAGTATAGCCGGTCTCGGCGGTGAAGCGGTAATAACCGTCACCGAAGTTCCTGCCGTGGATGGGGCCGTCAGCCAGAGTGACGGTCAGCACGGCGATGTTCCCATCCTGACGCAGATCCGCATTCTCGATGAGGGTGCAGCTTCCCGCCAGCTCCCCAGCGGGGAAGCTCTCTGGGTAGAGGGAGCCATACTCCTTCAAAAAGTCCAGGTCTACATCCTTGGAGAGGGTGCCGCTGCTGAGGAAGGTGTCGTGCATGGTGACGGTGAGGGTCATACCGTCCTCCGAGAGAGCCACCTCGGTATAGGGGATCTCGCAGTAGGCGGCCACGAAGTCGCTACCGTCCGCCAGGGGCGCGAAGGCCACAGTGAGGCCGCCTGCATCGACCTGGGCGGAGCGGATGGCCTCCCGGCGGCCCTGCATCCCCATGGAATAGCGCTCCCCAGCCCCGGCCCAGTAGATTTCAGAGCTACCAATGCCGGGAGAAACATAGGGATCATAGCCTCGGTCGCGGCCCTGCTCATCGTAGAGAAGGCTCAGTGTGGCCAACTCCACGCGTGGAAAACCGGGGACGCCGTTATAGATGTTAGGCCCGCCAGTGACCACCCGGACGGATGCCTGGGACTCGATCTCGCACCGAAGCAGGGGCGTATCCAGCCACAGCATCCGACGGCGGATGCCGCTCTGGCCGTAGACCCAGTCCAAGCTGGGGCAGTCCTCGTCCGTTCCCAGTTTCACCAGGAAATCTCCCTGGTACGCCTCGATGGAGGTGATAAGGCTTGCGTCGTCCCCATAGAGAGCCCGAACTTCCGCCTCCGTGGTGACGGGGGAGAAGGCATCCGGCTGGGCGGGATCGGCTGAAGATGAAGAATCGCCGGAGGAACCTGATGGATTGGAAACGGAGCTTTCCCCGCAGGCGGCAAGGTTCAGCAGCAGGAGGGCTGCCAGAGCCAAGGAGATGAGTTTCTTCATGGAATAGCAATTCCTTTCTGTTGTTTGGGGCCTGTTGTTTGGGGCGTGGCCCCGGTGAGGAACTTGCAATTGCAAACGGGAATTTAACGGCATAATTGTTCTGAAATTCTTCCAATTCCTTGGATTTATTGTACCATAGCGCAAAAGTGTTTGCAACTGGAACTGCCGACAGAAAATTCTGTATATTCGAAAAAAATAGGCACTGCGCAAGGAACGCTGCTCACCCGACCTCAGAAAACGGCAAATGAGCCTTTTTGACAAGCGGCCGTCCGGCGTTTCGGCAGCACGCAAAGCACGCCGAGGGTAGTGATACCTCCCATGTCTCGCACACGCGGAAAGACCCTGAGCGCATGGCATACAAGCCACAATTTCGACAGAAGAAAAAGGATCACGCAGCCCAGCGGGGCCGCGACGCCTTCGGGACAGCGATGCGCTCATGCGCGTCGCTGTCCCGAAGGCTTTCTGTGTTCTTCGAGAGCACACCCGACCAAGATCCCAAAGCGGCAAATTACGCTGTTCTGATACTTGGCCACGCAGGGTTTCCAAAACATGTGAAACAGTCCGAGGGTAGTGATACCACCCCCCATCCGAAACGCCCCCTGTTTCGGCGTGTAAGCCGCTGTGTGCGATCCTTCTCCGAAAGCCGAGTGTGTACCCGCTTTCACTCGTGAAAGCGAACGTGGGCCATTTGTGCGAGAAGTTGAAAAACGCGATGAAAAGCGGTTTGGGCCAGCATTGTGACGGTAACTTTTTGGAGATATACGCGGGAACGATTTTGAGTGAAAAACTGAACTTTTTAAGCCGGATTTTTGGACGGTGAAGGCCGTTCGATTTTAGCACAGACCGGCTATAATTTGCCAAGCAGAAATTTCGTTTGGGATACACGGCACATATTCCTTGTTGTCTCTCATAACAGCATAAATGATAGAGACCATCTTTCTACAGGCGTGACCTACGGATGCCATGTAGGGTTTCCCTTCGTCCCGTTTCTTCTGAAAATAGAGTTTCAGCGCCGGATCGTGGAGCACCGCCGATGAAGCCGCCAGCCAAATGGCGTGCCGCAAATAAGGCGAGCCTCGTTTGGACATACGGTTTCTGACGCCGTTGTATTCACCGGACTGCCGCATGGTTGGATCGATCCCCGCGTAGGCGGCAAGCTTTGCCGCGGAGGAGAAGCGATTGATGTCCCCAATTTCGCTGAGGATGTACGCGCCAAGGGTCGGGCCGATGCCGGTGATGGTGGTGATCGGCGTGTCCAGGGTCTCCATGATCTCCGCGATCTTGCGGTCCATTTCTCGAACCTGCTGTTTCAAGAAAACGAGGTGCTTTGCATAGAGTCGGATCATCGTGCTGAAAACGTCGCCGGCCATGGCGAAACCGAAGGAACCGTGCGCAAGCGCCTGAAGCTCCTGCGCTTTCGCCATGCGGAAGCGCTTGTGGCTGGAGACTTCGATGAGATGGCAGAGCTCCTCGAGAGGCATCTCGGATAATTCCTTTGGCGTGGGACAGGTTTGCAAAATTGCCATAGAAGTATCGCCAAACATATTGGTAAAAGCGGTTTCATATTCAGGAAAGACCTGATCCAGCAGGGCAACGACCTTCCGCTTAACATCTGCCTGCATGGAAACGATGGCGTGCCGTCCACGGCACAGCTCCCGCAGCTCATAAATGTTTTCGGGATGCAGGGTAGACTCGGAGAAGTGTCCGAAACGGATCACCTCCGCGATCAGCAGGGCGTCCCGCGGATCTGTTTTGGCCTGACGGATGTAGAAGCTGCGGATGGAGTTGGTCTGCACTGGGTTGATGACCTGAACACGGAAGCCCTCCTTCTGAAGTCTGGTAAAAAGAGCGAGCCAGTAGTGTCCGGTGGCCTCCATTGCGAAGGAAACCTCGCCAAGCGGCAGCTTGGCAAAATAAAAAATTCATAACTAATAAAACCTTTTCATACCACTTATATTTTCTCCTTTCTTCCGTAATTTTGTGTGATTCGTTTTCTTCGTCTATTCTTTTTAACGCTCTGTAATAAGCCTCCTCATAGATTTCTATTATTTGTTCTTTTGACATACTCTCATTATGATGTAGCATATTTTTAGTATTACGTTTT
>ENA-USYP01002853-USYP01002853.1-human-gut-metagenome-genome-assembly--contig:-NODE-2853-length-9595-cov-4.948834_pt1 | contig 9595 bp, 8 predicted proteins | sample MGYA00250065_ERZ773512 | MGnify/ENA primary metagenome ERZ773512 (study PRJEB29103, sample SAMN06112003) | human gut metagenome | biome: human gut; feature: ankylosing spondylitis patient; material... | reverse complement strand
GTTCAAATTCCTGTTCGAAGTGATATAAAAGGAATGATCTGATTTGATAAAGTCCATGAGGTTTGAGACGATCCCCATTTTTCATGACTTGTCCCTTGCCCAGTTTCTCCCTCAGCGCCACCACGCCGTGAAGCTCCATCGGGATGGTCACCCACTGATATTTGCGGATGCCGCCGTAGTAGTGGGTCTTGAAATAGGCCAGCTCATTGTCCTCGTACAGAGGGTTGGGCTTCAGATCCAGCCGGGGAGAGTCGATGTGGGCGGCGGTGATCTGGGCGCCTTCGCTCATGGGCTTGCTGCCGATATGGGCCAGCAGCACGCTCTTCCCGCGGTTGCAGACATACACCTTGTCTCCGGCCTTCAAGGCCTGTCCCCGGACCAGGAGCTTGTATCCGGCCTGCTCCGCAAGGCGGACCGTCTCCGCCGCGCAGAGACGCTCGGTCTTGCCTGCATCCAGAAACGCCATATATTCCTTGCAGTAGGCTTCCATCTGCTCCAGCTCCGCCGCGTCCACACGGTCAAAGCCGTTTTTACGGCTGCTCAGCAGCTTTTCCTTCAATGCTTTGTTGCTATCAGACATAGTATCCTCCTTCGAGACTGTCGATAAAGTGGTAAATTCTCCGTGACGGTAAGGCAGGGCAGCCGTCAGCGGTTCCTGCCCGCCGTTTACCGGCTGGCTTCATTCTTTTCCTCCCGGAGCTCTCCGATAAGACGGCGGAAGAAATCTCTGGCGATCTCCCGGAAATCCTCCGGCGTCTCAGCGGTGTTGCTGAGCTCATAGTCGCACTTACCGCGGTAGAATTCGTCAGATTTCTGGGCAGAGATCCGCATACGGGCATAGCGCTCATCAATGCCGTCCCGGGCCATGATCCGCCGCACCCGCAGCTCCGCCGGGGCCGTGACAGCCACGGTCCGGTCGCACAGGGCCTCCGCACCGCTTTCGATCAGGTTGATGGCGTCCACCGCCACCAGTTCGCCGGCCTGACAGCGGCGCTGTACCTCCGGCACGATGAACCGATAAATGACCTCATTGAGCTGCGCCATCCGTTCCTTGTTCTCAAAGACCAGCTCACCCAGCTTCTTGCGGTTCAGTGTACCGTCGGAATTAAACACGCCGTGGAATTTCACTTCGATGGCATGGCGCAGCTCTGCGCTGTCCCGGAGCATCTCATGGTACACCTCGTCGCAGTCGATGACCCGGCCGCCCAGATCCCGGATGGCCTCCAGCGCGCTGGTCTTACCGGAGCCGGTACCGCCGGTGATGCCAATGACCACCCGCTTCTGTCCAGCGGCGATGGTCTTGAAGCCCGCCGCCTTCTTCAGCCGGTTGCTGATGGCAAGGCCAAGGCCCTGACTGTCCGGGCACTGGGCATAAATCTGGGCCGCGTCCTTGCTGTCAAAGGCCCGCAGGGCGTCAAACACCCGCTGGGCCTGGATTCGCTTATCCTGACTGGGACCCAGGCATTCCACTTCCTGTTCCTTGAACAGCTCCGCGAATTCGTCGAAGCAGATGACGCCGTCACCGGGTTTCACCATCTGCAAAATGGTCCGGGCAGAAGCCTCCGCCGGGCCGGTGACAACAGTCACCGGAGCCTTGGGGGCATAATGGCGATACTTCATACCGGGAGCCTTGGGCTGCTCCCCGTCCTTCAACCGCTCTGTTACGGCCTTGTCCACCGCCACGGGGCCGACAACCTCTTCCAATGCCTCCAAAGGCAGTCCGCCGGGTCTCAGCAGACGGGGCGGTGTGCAGGTCAGATCCAAAATGGTAGACTCCACGCCCACCTGACAGGGACCGCCGTCCACCACGGCGTCGATCTTGCCCTCCATGTCCTCCATCACGTCCGCCGCAGTGGTGCAGCTGGGACGGCCGGAGGTATTGGCGCTGGGCGCGGCCACGGGAACGCCTGCCTCCCGGATGATGGACAGCGTTACCTGATGGTCCGGGCACCGGACGCCCACGGTGTCCAGTCCCGCTGTGGTGGTGTCCGGCACGATGGGCTTCCGCTTCAGGATCATGGTCAGAGGACCGGGCCAGAATTTCCGGGCCAGCGTATACGCCAGCGGCGGCACGTCCTCACAGTACCGGGGCAGCCACTGGGGTCCCGGAATATGGATGATGAGAGGGTTGTCCTGCGGACGGCCCTTGGCCTCAAAGATCTTGTTGACAGCCTCTGCGTCCAATGCGTTGGCGCCCAGACCGTAGACCGTTTCCGTGGGAATTCCCACCAGTCCCCCCTGCCGCAGGATGTCTGCCGCTGCGGAGATCTGATCCTCGATGATCTTTTGCTGACCCTTGGTGTCCCGCAGGTCAAAATATCGTGTATGCATCATTTCTCGCCTCGAATTATCTTATATTCAACGCCGCCGGGCGTTTGCTCTCAAAATATGCTCACTCTGCTTCCTGTCCCTGTTTCAGCTTCTCTGCCTGATCCGCCGTCACCAACGCGTCGATCAGCTCGTCCAGCGCGCCGTCCATGATGGCGTCGATCTTATAAAGCGTCAGGCCGATGCGGTGGTCTGTCACCCGTCCCTGTGGGAAATTATAGGTGCGGATCCGCTGAGAGCGGTCCCCGCTGCCCACTTGACTGCGGCGCTCCGCGTCATAGGCGCTCTCCCGTTTTTCCCGCTCCGCCTCGTACAATCTGGAGGCCAGCAGGCGCATGGCCTTCTCCCGGTTCTGAAACTGGCTGCGCTCCTCCTGACACTCGGCGATCATGCCTGTGGGCTTATGGATCAGCCGCACGGCGGAGGAGGTCTTGTTCACGTGCTGTCCGCCGGCGCCGCTGGCCCGGTAGACCTGCATTTCAATATCTGCGGGGTTCAGTTCCACATCCACCGGCTCCATCTCCGGCAGCACCGCCACCGTGGCGGCGCTGGTGTGGATACGGCCGCCGGACTCCGTCTCCGGCACCCGCTGGACCCGGTGGACGCCGGATTCAAACTTCAGCCGGGACCAGGCCCCGTCCCCTTCAATAACGGCAGAGCAGTCCTTCACGCCGCCAAGCTCCGTTTCGTTGATGCTGGCGATCTCCAGCTTCCAACCGTGGCTCTCGGCGTACATGGTATACATCCGCAGAAGGGAATGGGCAAACAGGGCGCTTTCCTCGCCGCCCACACCGCCCCGGATCTCCAGGATCACGTTTCGGCTGTCATTAGGGTCCCTTGGCAGCAGGAGGATCGTCAGCTTTTCCTTCAGCTGTTCCAGTTCTTCCTTGGCTTCCGCCAGTTCGTCCTGAGCCATTTCCTTCATTTCCGGGTCATGGAGCAACTCCTCCGCCTCCCGGCGGCGGCTGTCCGCCGCCTGATAAGCCCGGTAGGTCTCCACCACCGGCAGCAGCTCTTTCAATTCCCGGTTCACCTGACGCAGCTTCTCTGCGTCGCCATACACCCGTGGATCGCCTAACTGGGATTCCAGATCCTCATACCGGAGGTCCAGATCCTTTAATTTATCCAGCATGACTGTGCTCCTTTCTCAAATGTTGAAATTTGAAAAGGAGTGTCGCTATTCCTCCTCTGCCAGCAGCTCCCGGATCTGCCGGAGAAACTCCTCCTGCCAGAAGGTGTGGCCCACATGGCCCACCCGCAGGGATGTGGCCGCCTGATGGGGCTTTCCCGTATACTGATCCATCTGCCGGTAAATATCCTCGCTCTTGTGCTCGCTGCCCCGGGTCAGCACATAGGCCACCCGGTCCAGTTCCTTGCCGTGCTGCTTCAGAAAGCTGCGCACCACGCTGCTGCACCGTCCGGCCCACACAGGGGTGCCGATGATGACCAGGCGGTAATTTTCCAGCTTCCGTTCCGTTTCAAAGGGCAGAACGTCAGGGCAGTCCTTCCGCATGGCGTCCATGCCGCTGCGGAGCCAGCCCCGCAGGCCGCTCCGCTCCACGCCGTCGGTCAGTGCCAACAGCTCCGCGTCCATTTCTTTGGCGATGGTCTCCATCACCCGTTTGGTATTCCCCGTTCGGGAATAGTAAATGCAGAGTACATCCCGCATGTTTTCACCTCTGTTTCTTATGCCTCGCCTGCCGCCTCGCTGAGCTCCTCCCAGCGGAGGTACAGGGCATCCAGCTCCGCCTGGGCAGCGTCCTTGTCCGCCACCAGCGCATTGAGCTTTTCATAGTCGCAGGCGTTGGCCTCCATTTCGGCGTCCAGCGCCCCGATCCGCTCCTCCGCCTTGGCGATCTCCCGCTCGCAGATGGTCAGCTGCCGCCGGGCCGCCTGCTGCGCCCGGTCGCCGCGAACCGGTTTTTCTGTAACCATCTTTTCCTTTACAGGCTTTGGTGCTTCTGTTTTTTCCGCTTCCTCCTGCGCCTTTACCTGCCGGTACTGAGCAAAGCCCATGGGATAGTCGGTAATGGTGCCATTGGCCACCTCCCAGATCCGGGTGGCGAAGCGGTTGATGAAGTACCGGTCATGGCTGACGAACAGCAGCGTGCCGTCATAGGCCTCCACCGCTTCCTCGATCCACTCTCTGGAAGCAATGTCCAGATGGTTGGTAGGCTCGTCCAGGATCAGGAAGTTGATCTCGCCATCCATCAGCATACACAGCCGCAGGCGGCTCTGCTCGCCGCCGGAAAGAACGGACACCGGCTTGAGGACGTCCTCACCCCGGAAGTCATAAGCCGCCAGCCGGTTCCGGGCAGACTGGGCGGAGATGCCCCGCTTGGCCGCCATCATATTTTCCACCAGATTCCAGTCCGGGTGGTCAAAGTGGATGATCTGGGGCAGATAGGCCAGCTTCACCTGCGGCCCCAGCCGGATGCGCCCGCTGTCCGGATACACCTCGTCGGCAATCATTTTGATGAGGGTGGATTTGCCGGTGCCGTTGTCACCGATGAGGGCGATGCGCTCGCCCCCCTCCACCTTCAGGGAGATCCCCTCGAAAAGCGGCTTCTCGCCGTAGGCCTTGCTCAGGTTCCGGATTCCCAGCACCTCGTCCCCGTGGAACTCCGCGGCGGTGAAGCGGGCGTCCATCTTCCGGGCCTTGGTGGGCTTGGCCGTGGTGCGCATCCGCTCAATGCGGCGCTCCATGGAAATGGCGCGGCGATAGGTCTTGTCCATACCCTGAAATGCCCACATCCGCAGCTGCTCCGCAGACTTTTCCAGTTGGGCGATCTTGGCCTGCTCCTTTTCGTACTGCTTCATCCGTTCCTGATAGCGGCGTTCTTTTTCCACCGCGTAGAAGCTGTAATTGCCGGAGTAAAACTCCGCTTTGCCGTTTTCAATCTCAATGACCCGGTTCACGGAGCGGTCCAAAAAGTAGCGGTCATGGGAGATGGCCACCACGGTACCCCGGAATTTCTGGATATAGGCCTCCAGCCACTCCGTAGCGTGAAGGTCCAAATGGTTGGTAGGCTCATCCAGCAGCAGAATGTCCGTATCCTCCAGAATCAGGCGGCCCAGATTCACCCGGGTCTTTTCTCCACCGGAGAGCTGGTCGAACAGCCGGCCCCGCATATCGTCGGAAATGGACAGGCCGTTGGCCACCTTGCTGATGGCCACGTCCGTATCGTATCCGCCGAACACCTCAAACCGCTCGGAAAGGCTGCCATAGCGCTTCAAAATGGCCGGGTCCGTCTCCCCCGCCGCCATGCGGCCCGCCAGTTCTTCCATTTCAGCGGTCAGGGCGTGGAGTCGCCCGAAGGCAGAGCGCAGCACATCATCCACGGTATACCCCTCCGGGTACACCGGGATCTGAGAGATCAGACCCATGCGGTGACCCGGCGAAATGGTGACGGTGCCCTCGTCGCAGTCCAGTTCTCCTATCAATATTTTGAACAGCGTGGACTTGCCGGCGCCGTTTTTGCCCAGCAGACCTACCCGCTGCCCCTGATCGATCTGAAATGTGACGCCATCCAGAACATTGTGGCCCACCTCAAAGGATTTTACAAGGTTGTTGACCTGAATCTCAATCATAATACTTCCGCAAGTCCTCCGTCAGCCGCTCAAAGCGCATGGAGTGTGACGCCTTGATGAGCATACTGGTGTTGGGCCGCAGCTGCTCCCGCACCGTGGGGAGCGCCTCCTCCTTCGTGGCGAAATGCACCACGTCTCCGCCGCTCATGGCGGCGCCGTCTGCGATCCGTGCAGCCTTGGAGCCAATGGCGATCACAAAGTCAATGCCCAGCATGGCCGCCAGAGCGCCGGCATTGAAGTGGGCCTGATCCGTCAGGTCCCCCAGCTCGCCCATATCGCCCAGCACCGCCACCCGGCGCTCACAGTCCGTGCGGCCCAGGACCTCCAGTGCCGCGGTCACGGACTGGGGATTGGCGTTGTAGCAGTCGTCCAGCAGCACCCGTCCCCCAGGCAGGCGGATGACCCGCATTCGGGAGCCGGTAGGCTCATAGGCTGCCACGCCCCGGACGATCTCCTCCCGGCTGAGGCCCAGTTCCTCCCCCACGGCCACCGCCATGGATGCGGAATAGGCCATGTGCTCGCCGGGAGCCGGGATGGTCAGGGCATAGGTGTCACGGGCTGTTGTCACCGTGCAGGTGATGCCGTCCACGCCGTGATCCACAATGTCGCTGATCCGGGTCTCACAGTGCTCGCTCTGACCGCAGCGGACGATCCGCTGGGGCAGCGTCACTGTATCCAGCAGTGCGTCATCGCCGTTGAGGATGGCCACGCCGTCTGCCTTCAGATGTTCAAAAATCTCGCATTTGGCCTTTAAAATGCCCTCCCGGCTGCCCAGATATTCGATATGGGCGTCGCCGATGTTGGAGATCACGGCAATGTCCGGCCGCACCATGGCTCCCAGATATTCGATCTCACCGAAGTGGTTCATACCGGTCTCGATCACCGCCGCCTCATGCTCCGGAGCAAGGCCCAGCAGCGTCAGGGGCGTGCCGATGTCATTGTTGAAATTCTCCGGCGTCTTGAGGACGTTCAGTTTGGCCCCCAGCACGGCGGCGATCATCTCCTTGGTGGTTGTCTTGCCCACGCTGCCGGTGATCTGCACAAAGGGGATCTCAAACCGGTCCCGGTAGGCGGAGGCCAGATCCCGCAGAGCCAGTCGGGTATCCGCTACCTTGATGTAAAACTTATCCTCCCGGATATTCTGGGGCAGCTTGGCGCACAGGCAGCCCGCCGCGCCGGCGTCCAGCGCCGCGTCGATGAACAGGTGTCCGTCGAACTTCTCCCCCACCCAGGGCAGAAACAGGCTGCCGGGAACGATCCTCCGGCTGTCCGTGGAAACGGCGCTCACCACCGGAACCTGTTCACTGGGATTCCACCAGACCCCCTTGACCGCAGATGCGATCTCTGTTACCGTCATTGGCTGCATAAGTTATCTCCTCTTGATTTTTAAGGACTGCCGCACGATCTCCTCGCACAGGTCATCATAGCTGATGCCCACGGCGGCGGCCTCCTTGGGCACGAAGCTGGTGGGGGTCATTCCCGGCAGAGAGTTGGCCTCCAGACACCAGAGCTGCCCGTTTTCGTCCATGATCATATCTGTCCGGGAATAGACGGCCAGACCAAGGGCCTTATGGACCCGCAGGGCCATCTCGCCCACAGCCTTCGCCTGTTCCTCCGTCAGCTCAGATCGGAAGAGCGTCGTGTAGGGAAAGAGTGTAGATCTCGGTGGTCGCCGTATCATTAAAAAAAAGAGGCATGGCAGCGACAGCCTTACGCCCTTGTTCATTCCACCAATACTGCCCGATTTCAAGGCTGATACTTGGCCTCATAGTCAAAGTTCTCCACGCTGGGGAAGGTCTCCACCGGGGGCAGATACCGGTCGCCCAGCACGGCGTCCGTCAGCTCCCGGCCGTAGATCCGCTGCTCCACCAGCACCTCATGGCAGAAGCCCCGGACCTGCCGCAGCGCGTCCGCCAGTTCCGCCCGATTCTTGGGCAGATAGACACCCAGAGAGGACCCGCCGGTGGGGGCCTTTACCACACAGGGCATGGGCAGCGTCTCCGCCAGCTGGGAAATTTCTTCCTCCGTATAGGTCAACTTCTGCCACTTGGGATTGGGGATGCCGTTGGCATCCATCATCTCCTTGGCGGCGATCTTATCCATGGCGATGGCGGAGCCTAAGTAGCCCGCGCCGGTATAGGGGACACCCAGCAGGTCCAGCGTTGCCTGGATGCGGCCGTCCTCGCCGTCCTGCCCGTGAAGGCCCAGGAACACGATGTCCGCCAGTCGGCAGATATCCAACACATGAGGGCCGATGCGGCTGGGACTCTGGTCCGGACGGCTGCGGCGGACCGCGTCCAGATCCGGGGCCTGCACCTCGATCTTCACATCCGGGCACAGGCCATCCGGCGCGTCAAACAGCGTGTTCAGATCTGCGGGCGGATTTTCCAGTCCCATAAACATATCCACCAGAATGGCCTGATGGCCCTTGCGGCGCAGCGCCTGGCACACGCCGGTGCCGGACACCAGAGAGACGGTTCGCTCGGTGGAGATGCCGCCGGCTAAAACAACGATTTTCATGGAAAATCAGAACCTTTCTATTTTTATGGCAGTTTGCGATGGACATAACGATACTATTTTAGTCTATTGTAATTATAGTAGTTTAGCACAAACCCCCGCTGAATACAATATGAACTTTTCCCCCGGTTCTGTTCAGACGCAAGCAGCCTGCCCGAACGGGCAGGCTGCTTGCATCGTTTTGTGGGTGCGTTCGCCCTTGCGGGGTCAGGACTTTTTCAGCAGACCCAGCAGGCCGGTATCCTTCTCCCCTCTCAGCAGGGTTCCCGCCGCTGAGAGCATCCGGGCCGCGTCGGCACGGGTCACTGCCGTTTCCAGGCGGTCACTTCCGAAACTGCCCACGCTGAGGACATTCAGTGCTTCCATGTTCCCCACGGCCTGCGCCGCCCAGGAGGGCACCGCCTCCCGGTCCGCAAACCATACCTCCAATTCCACATCCCCCAGATCCAGCACCCGATTCAGCACCGTGGCGGCTTCGCTGAAGGAGATGGGGTCCTCGCAGGAGAATACCGCCCCGTCCTCCGTGGGCTTTCCACGCAGGATGCCCTCCGCCACGCCGACGGCGGCATAGCTTTTCGCCCAAGTGGGGATGGCATCATCATCCCGGAAGCCGGTCATGGTGACGTCCGTCACCTCTGCGCCGGCGGTCTCCAGCACCATGGCCAGAAATTCTCCACGGCTGACGGTCCGGTCCGGCTCGAAATACCACTTATCTCCGATCTTCGCCCCGGTGAACACGCCCCGCTCCGCTAAATCCTGCGCGGCGGTGGCGGTGGCCTCGCCGGTGTCCGCGTAGGTAACGCCGGAGCGGGTCTTTTCGATGGTCACGGTCACGGTGGCGGGCAGGGACACGGCCCCGGCGCTGTTGGCGGCGGAATAGGTGAAGCTGTCCCCTCCGGCGGCGTTCTCCTTGGGCGTGTAGGTGAAATTGGCGCCCTCCACCGTCACGGTCCCCTTCTTGGGCTGGGTGACGATGGCAAAGGTCAGTTCCCCGCCGTCAGGGTCCGCAGCCTCCAACTGCCCCAGATAGGGGATGCCCCGGTAGGTGCGGATCTCCAGGTCCCGGGCCGTGGGGCCGTTTTCAGGAGAGACTGTCTCCGGCTTGCTCTTTCCGAGGCCGAATAACGCCTGCGCGCTGCCTGCCAGCAGCAGCTATGCC
>ENA-USYP01002813-USYP01002813.1-human-gut-metagenome-genome-assembly--contig:-NODE-2813-length-9792-cov-4.839938_pt1 | contig 9792 bp, 4 predicted proteins | sample MGYA00250065_ERZ773512 | MGnify/ENA primary metagenome ERZ773512 (study PRJEB29103, sample SAMN06112003) | human gut metagenome | biome: human gut; feature: ankylosing spondylitis patient; material... | reverse complement strand
ATTCCATCAAGGTTTCTCGTGTCTCGATGTACTCTGGATACCGCTCAGCTGGCTTTCCTTTCGCTTACGGGGCTTTCCGAAACATTTTCTGAAAACGATATAGACGACCTGAATCAGTTACCCGTCATACGCACCGACAGTAAAATATTGTTCTATGCACAAGGCCCCACTTCATGGTCGTATAACGAAAAAACCAAAGAATACGACCATGAACAAAACACATATTCTACCGCAGGATATTATTTCCTGACCGACAGTAAAAATCAATCGGCGACCATCGCCGAACGGGAAGGGGGACAAACGACCGGATTACAGGACATAACTTCATTCGACGAACACGCCGTGTATGAACAGGAATTATATTCTCCCGGTTCGACAGGACGATTATTTTTAGGCGACGATTTCCGTTATACGACATCTAAGAGTTTTACATTCGAACTTCCCGGTGTAGACAATTCCTCTCCTGTAAAATTAAGAACTTCTTTCGGAGCGAAAATATTAGGTGGAACTGCCACACTTGTCTTTACCCGCAATGGACAAACTCTTCCATCGAGCAACACCGACAATATAGGAGCAGGATCGAGCAGTTCTTATGACTTCGTAAGAATGACCTCGACGCTCAAAGAAATCGACCTCGACAGCGAGGAACTGGCTTTTACGCTCCTTTTCCGACAAAACGGAGGTTCTCTCTCTATGGCCCGTCTCAATTATTTTCGGTTCAACTACAAAAGAAAATTGCAATTATACAACGGAAGTATCCAATTCCGGCTGGGTCAGCTCCCTGCGAACAGTTGCTATAACCTGCAAGGTTACTCGACGACGACTCATATCTGGGATATATCGGATCCTCTGAATCCCGTTTCTGTCAAACCCAACGTCAACAACGGTAATGCACGTTTCGTGCCTACGAAAGGAAATGAAGAATACATTGCATTCGACGAACAAGCTACCGTTGCCTCGGTAGAGTTTATTGAAAAAGTGCCTAACCAAAATTTACACGGTTTGACAACCCCCGACATGGTTATTCTCACGCCCAAAGAATATATCTCCTACGCCCAAAGCATCGCTCGATTGCATAATGAGAACGACGGTATGGAGGTAGCTGTCATCGACCATGAAACCGTATTCAACGAATTCTCCTCGGGAACACCCGATGCGACAGCCTATCGACGACTGATGAAAATGTTTTTCGATCGAAAAGGCGGCCTCGACGGAGAGCCTTTATACCTGTTGCTTTTTGGAAAAGGATTATACGATAACCGAAAAATAGGAGAAACCGGTAAATATGTGAAATACCCCACACTCCTCACATACCAGCACGGCAGCGGAACAGACGAACGTCAATCCTATACGACAGACGATTACTTCGGATTCCTCGACAACGATTCCGGGAATAGAATAGCGTCGGATAAACTCCGTGTCAATATAGGCCGTTTGCCCATAAAAAGCGAACAAGAAGCCAAAAATGTGGTATCCAAATTATACAATTATATAGAGAATAACGATAAGGGCTCTTGGAAAAATCAGGTTCTTGTCGTCGCCGACGATGAAAATTATGCCATTCACATGGAACAGGCCGAAGAGATTTGCAGCATTATGGAGAATAGCGATGCCCACTGTTTCATCAACAAAGTCTACACGGATGCTTACACGGCAGAAATAGGCTCCACGGGACGAACATACCCTTCGGCCAAGAAAAAATTATTACAAATTTTAGATGACGGCGTTCTCGTAGTAGATTATATAGGTCACGGCAGTACCGTGGCATGGACACATGAAGATTTGTTGAATATAGGCGACATTCAATCCATGTATTTAAAAAGGTTGCCACTGTTTATCACAGCGACTTGTGACTTCGGACGTTACGATCACGAAGAAACATCGGGTGGAGAAATCCTTTGCCTGAATCCGAACGGAGGAGGTATAGCCCTCATCACCACGACCCGAGTCGTTTATATCAGCGACAATCACTATCTCAACAGTGGTGTAGCGCAACAAATATTCAAAAAAAATGAAAATCACGAGTATCCACGACTCGGCGACATATTGCGTGAAGCGAAATGCAACATTGCACAAACAGACAGCAACAAATTGAACTACACCCTATTGGGAGATCCGGCTCTAAAATTATTATACCCCGATTACCAAATTAAGGTAACCGAAATAAACGGGCTTGACATCACTCAAACCACACCGACCATACAAGCGAGAGACTCTGTTTCTATAAAGGGAGAGATATATACCCCCGGCGGAGAAAAAGCGACCGATTATAACGGTATCATCTGTCCGACGGTCTATGATTCCGAAGTAACCGTGGTAACCCACGGTTATGGAGAGGAAGGCAAAGCCATAGAATTTAAAGAAAGGAGCAACCGCCTTTATGTGGGAAAAGACTCTATCGTCAACGGCATTTTTGAAATTTCATTCAAAGTCCCGAGAGAAATCAACTTTGCCGATGACAAGGGATTGATAAATCTATATTGCTATAACGATGAAGGGCAGGAGGGAAACGGCAATGAATCCAACTTTATCGTAGGAGGATTTAACGACGACTCGAACGAAGATTTTGAAGGTCCGCAGATATACTCTGCCTGCCTCAACTCCGAAGAGTTCAAATACGGCGATACGGTCAACGAATCGCCTCTGTTTATGGCCGAGGTGTATGATGAATCGGGAATAAACATATCCGATGCCGGTATCGGGCATCAGATGACTATTACCTTAGACGATAAAACCGTATATACCGACGTATCTTCTTACTTCCAACCTGCATTGGGCGAATTCGGAAGAGGGTTTATCGCATACCCTTTGAGCGGACTGAGCGAAGGGGAACACTCTTTACGATTAAAAGTGTGGGACACCGAAAACAATTCGTCGGAAACCGAAATAGGCTTCACGGTAAAGGCCGGATTAAAACCTGTTATTTATGACTTGTATGCCGATCGCAACCCGGCCAGCACTTCGACAAATTTCTATTTGAGACACAACAGACCGGATGCCGTGATAAACGTAACCATATCGGTATATAATCTGATGGGGGTAGAAGTATGGCGTTATACAGGAAAAGGTCTCTCCGACATGTACAAGTCCTACCCGATTACATGGGATTTGACCGATGGTAGCGGAACTCGGGTTCCCGGTGGTATCTACTTGTACAAAGCGATTATATCGACCGATAACGAACACGAAACCACTCGTTCGAAAAAACTCTGTGTGACCGGCAGAGAATAGCCTGTTTCTTCGACAAGGTATACATCGCCGATCCCTTTTAAGGGATCGAGTAAAAAATATTTGAACCAAAATTCAGTATTTTGTTATATCTTTGTATATCAAACAGTCAAAAAGATGTATAATTCGGAATCGAAATCTACAATTAAATTACCGGAGCCTTCGCTTCGCAGGCTTCCGTGGTATTTGGCTTATATAAAATTGCTACAAACAAAAGGAGAAGAATATGTTTCTTCCACACAAATAGCAAAGGAAATAGGCGTAGATTCGTCGAAAATAGCCAAAGACCTCTCTTTTATCAATATTTCGGGGAAAACACGTGTCGGTTATGAAATAAATTCGTTAGTCGCTGTACTGGAAGAATTTCTCGGATTCACGTCTATGCACAAAGCATTCATTTTCGGAGTCGGAAGTTTAGGGGCTGCGCTCATGCAAGATTCGGGATTGTCGCAATACGGTCTCGAAGTCGTTGCCGGGTTCGATGTCAAACCCGAGTTGGCAGGAACCTTCATTAATCATATTCCGGATCCTAATGGACATGTGGAGACATTCGAATATTATTTCCGTTGGAACTGGGAGAATTATGCACAGACTTCCATTCGCATGGATTACGGTCGCAATGATGTATCTTACCTGGATGATGTATACATCGGAGGAAATCGATTGAGCGGTTATCTGGATGGTCGGAATAATTTCGTAGAATATACAGGTAGGTGAGATAACAGCCGGCAGATGGAAAGTGCCGGCAAATGAAAAGAAAATGATGATTACACAAAAGATGACAGGTAGAGAGATTTCGGATAACGACAGGTAGAAAGATACCACATGGAATAGGTTGAAAAGGTAAAAAGCGATAGGTGGAGGTGACAGGTAAAAAGATTGCGGATAACAAACAGATAATTTAAAGGATAACATATAAGATTTCAGGATATTAAGAATTTAGAGAAGAGATAGGGCGCGAAATGAAAGCTTAAAAGTTTTGAATGGGACTAAATAGTTTTTATCTTTGCGCCCTATTAGTATGTTTAATTCATGGAGTGGTTATATAATCTGTTTCTCGAACATTCTGCCTTACAGGCAGTTGTGGTGCTTTCACTGATTTCTGCGATTGGGCTGGGGCTGGGAAGAGTGCATTTCTGGGGAGTATCTCTGGGAGTCACTTTTGTTTTTTTTGCAGGTATCCTTGCCGGACACTTCGGGCTTTCGGTTGATCCACAGATGCTGAATTATGCAGAAAGTTTCGGACTGGTTATTTTCGTATATTCACTGGGGCTTCAGGTAGGGCCCGGTTTCTTCAGTTCTTTCCGGAAAGGAGGGGTGACGCTGAATATGTTGGCGTTGGCCGTAGTTCTGTTGGGTACTTTGCTGACTGTTGTTGCCAGTTATGCGACAGGTGTGTCGCTTCCTGATATGGTGGGTATCCTTTGCGGAGCCACGACTAATACTCCTGCCTTGGGAGCTGCGCAGCAGACACTTAAACAGATGGGCATAGAAAGCAGTACTCCGGCTTTGGGGTGTGCGGTAGCCTATCCGATGGGAGTGATCGGTGTAATTCTTGCCGTACTGCTGATTCGTAAATTCTTGGTTCATAAAGAAGACTTGGAGATTAAAGAAAAGGATGATGCCAACAAAACCTTTATCGCAGCGTTTCAAGTACATAACCCCGCTATTTTTAATAAAAGTATCAAGGATATAGCTCAGATGAGTTATCCGAAATTTGTGATTTCCCGTTTGTGGCGTGACGGTCATGTCAGTATTCCTACCTCCGACAAGGTGTTGAAGGAAGGCGACCGCCTGCTGGTGATCACAGCGGAAAAGAATGTCCTGGCTCTGACAGTACTTTTCGGTGAACAGGAAGAAAATACGGACTGGAACAAGGAAGATATAGACTGGAATGCAATTGACAGCGAATTGATCTCGCAGCGTATCGTCGTAACCCGCCCCGAACTGAATGGAAAGAAACTTGGCTCATTGAGACTAAGAAACCATTATGGAATCAATATCAGCCGTGTGTACCGTTCGGGTGTGCAACTACTTGCCACTCCGGAACTGATTCTCCAGCTGGGCGACCGCCTGACAGTAGTAGGTGAAGCAGCAGCCATTCAGAATGTAGAAAAAGTATTGGGAAATGCAGTGAAAAGTCTGAAAGAACCTAATCTTGTTGTCATATTTATAGGCATCGTATTGGGATTGGCATTGGGAGCGATCCCGTTCTCCATACCGGGAATCAGTACTCCCGTGAAGCTGGGGCTGGCAGGCGGACCGATTATCGTGGGTATCCTGCTGGGAACTTTCGGCCCACGGATACACATGATCACTTACACTACCCGCAGCGCCAATCTGATGCTGCGCGCGTTGGGGCTTTCCATGTATCTAGCCTGTCTTGGTCTGGATGCCGGTGCTCATTTCTTCGATACTGTCTTCCGTCCGGAAGGATTGCTTTGGATAGCTTTGGGAGCCGGTCTGACAATTATCCCGACGGTCCTGGTCGGCTTTGTCGCTTTCAAGATTATGAAGATAGACTTCGGCAGTGTATCCGGTATGTTGTGCGGCAGTATGGCGAATCCGATGGCGCTGAATTATGCCAACGATACGATACCGGGTGACAATCCTTCTGTCGCTTATGCTACAGTATATCCGTTGTGTATGTTTCTGCGTGTGATCATTGCGCAGGTGCTGTTGATGTTTTTATTGGGCTGACGATGAACATTAAAGGCTGGAATTTGTAATAAGTAGATGATAAATCGTTATATTTATAGCGATAAACGATAAGTCGATAAATAGCATATTGTAAATAGTAAAATAGTACATATAATGACTGCTCAAAGTAATATAACTCCTGAAAGCATAGTTGGCGATCTCCGCTACTTGCAGTTGCTTTCCCGGAGTTTTCCTACTATTGCCGATGCAAGTACGGAAATTATTAATCTGGAGGCTATCCTGAATCTGCCTAAAGGAACGGAGCATTTCTTGACAGACATACACGGTGAATACGAAGCCTTCCAACATGTGTTAAAGAATGCTTCGGGTGCGGTAAAACGCAAAGTGAACGAGATTTTCGGCAATACCCTGCGCGAAGCGGAGAAGAAAGAACTCTGCACGTTGATCTATTATCCGGAAGAGAAAATTCAGTTGGTAAAAGCCCGCGAGAAGGACCTGGACGACTGGTATCTGATCACTCTGAACCAGTTGGTGAAGGTTTGTCAGAATGTATCTTCCAAATACACCCGTTCCAAAGTTCGAAAATCCCTTCCCTCAGAGTTCTCTTACATCATTCAGGAATTACTGCACGAAACGTCTGTCGAGCCGAATAAGCACGCATATATCAATGTCATCATCAGCACCATAATCTCTACCAAGCGGGCGGATGACTTTATTATAGCCATGTGCAATCTGATTCAGCGTCTGACCATTGACTCTCTTCATATTGTGGGTGATATATATGACCGTGGTCCCGGAGCGCACATCATCATGGATACTTTGTGCAATTACCACAACTTCGACATTCAATGGGGAAACCACGATATCCTGTGGATGGGAGCCGCTTCCGGCAATGACAGTTGCATAGCCAACGTGATCCGTATGTCCATGCGCTACGGCAATCTGGGTACTCTTGAAGACGGTTATGGAATTAATCTGCTTCCTTTGGCAACTTTCGCCATGGATACTTATGCCGATGATCCGTGTACCATCTTTATGCCGAAGATGAATTTTGCCGACACCAATTACAATGAGAAGACTTTGCGTCTGATCACCCAGATGCACAAGGCGATTACGATCATCCAGTTTAAGCTGGAAGCTGAAATAATAGACCGTCGTCCGGAATTCGGGATGAGTAACCGCAAGCTGTTGGAGAAGATCGATTTTGAGCGTGGAGTTTTTGTGTATGAAGGCAAAGAATATGCCCTGCGTGACACAAACTTCCCGACCGTAGATCCTGCCGATCCTTATCGACTGACCGACGAAGAACGGGAACTTGTGGAAAAGATTCACTATTCGTTTATGAATAGTGAGAAGTTGAAGAAGCACATGCGTTGCCTGTTTACCTATGGCGGAATGTATCTGGTTTCCAATTCCAATCTTCTTTATCATGCTTCGGTACCTTTGAATGAGGATGGCAGTTTCAAGCATGTCAAGATACGTGGCAAGGAGTATTGGGGACGCAAGTTGCTCGATAAGGCCGATCAGCTGATTCGTACTGCATACTTTGATGAAGAAGGAGAGGATGATAAAGAATTTGCGATGGACTATATCTGGTATATGTGGTGTGGTCCGGAAGCTCCTCTGTTTGATAAGGATAAGATGGCGACTTTCGAACGCTATTTTCTGGAAGACAAGGAGATACAAAAGGAAAAGAAGGGATATTACTACACGCTTCGCAATCGTGAAGATATCTGCGATCAGATATTAGATGAGTTCGGGGCATTGGGACCTCATTCTCATATCATCAATGGTCATGTGCCTGTAAAGACTATTCAAGGAGAACAGCCGATGAAGGCAAATGGCAAATTGTTCGTTATTGACGGAGGATTTTCCAAAGCCTATCAGCCGGAGACGGGAATTGCGGGCTATACGCTTGTTTACCATTCTCACGGGATGCAGTTGGTGCAGCACGAGCCGTTCCAGTCCAGGCAGAAAGCCATTGAAGAAGGGTTGGATATCAAGTCAACCAACTTTGTACTGGAGTTCAATTCGCAACGGATGATGGTGAAAGACACCGATAAAGGGAAGGAACTTGTGACGCAGATTCAGGATTTGAAGAAGTTGCTTGTGGCTTATCGCATCGGGTTGATTAAAGAGAAAGTATAAATAAGTATTAGGTAATAAGTATTAGGTATTAACCGTAGCTGCCATTTAGAGACGCATCTGTCTGTCATTCAGACGACTGTAAGAAGGAAGAATCTCTTCTTTGTGACTACAAAAGAGGAGATCCTTCGACAAGCTCAGGATGACAGATACTTATGCTCGTCATTATCGAATTGTTTCACTTTGATAAAGTGATGAAAACTTTGAATGACAGATAGATATACCTCTAAATGATAGCTACGGTTAATACCTAATACTTATTACCTATTACTTATTACCTATTACTTATTAATCAGCCTTAGAAGAGGACAATGCCCGCTTCTATGATCGCTCCTTTATCGAAATTACCGGATTTGTTGTAATACCGTGTCAGTCCGTAACCGCCGGTGGCAAAGATGCCGAATTTCTTGCTGATCTGATATTCCAGATTCGCCCGTGCCTGCAATCCATAAAGGTGTCGGGGAATCACTTCATCCTTGTTGGAGCACGTTTCTATATGCTGGAATCCGAGGTCACCGCTAATAGACAAACCTTTGTAAACAGGCACTGCCAGTCCGGCACGGTAAGACGTGCTGATAGAAAACTTATCGTTCAGATTCTGATCGAATGCACCTACTCCCAAGATCGTATAAAACAGTTGGTTCTTGAAGCGCACTCCTATGTTGGCGGGCGTGACGTTACCGCCATATATCATCATTTGTATCCTTGTATCGGGATTCGCGTTCACGAGACCGAGCTGCAATCCCTTCATATCTTCCCTGTAGTAATTGACCAGACCGATCTGAAAGCCATGAGCCTTCGTCGCATAGTTGCATAACCCGATCTGTGCGCCATTCAGGTCTTTTGCGGTGATATTGGCGATACCGGCAATCTGCAGACCGTTCATGTTTTCGCCTACCACATTCAAGAGTCCGGAAGTCATCATACCGTTGAAACTCTGTCCCGTGATATTTGACACGCCGGAAAACTGAAATCCCGAAGCCATGTTTCCCGTCACATTCATCAGACCGCTTATCATTACTCCCGAGTTGTTGTCTCCACCGATGCCGGTAAGTCCCGAAATAATGACCCCCTTTGAGCCGTCGCCTGTGATATTCACTAGTCCGGCGGCGGAAAGCCCTACGGTGTTGTTTCCGCTGATATTGCTGACACCCGCTATCTGAACACCCCGCATCGTACCACCGGCAAGATTGGCTAATCCTGTGATCTGTACTCCGTTCATATCTCCATGAATGACGCTTCCCAGCGCGTTGATGCCAACGCCGTTGAGACGGTTCAGCGTAGACAGCAGACCGAGGTTTACATAAGTCGTCTGAGTGCTGTCATACGGCTGTGTGCAGATGTCTTTCCAGAAGGAAAGGTTGATGCCCGCACTCTTGTTCTGTGCCGGCAAACAAACGGCAGCCATCAGAACAGCTGCCGTGAATATTGTCTTTATTATCTTCATCTTTATTATAACTCTTTTTTTCAGTTTAGGTTCACAGAGTATTCCCTTAATCCTTCACTTCCTTTATCCTTTCGCTTCCTGATACAGATAGCGTTTGATGCTCTTCTTCGGGGTCTTTTCAAATTCTTCGGGATATATCTTCATTTTTAGTATTTGGCTGTATGCCGGTAACATGGCGTTCAGTGCTACGCGGTTTTCTTCCATTACCCGTTCGATGTCCTCATTCTTCAGACCATGGGCGAATGCTTCGTCAGTCCTTCAATGTATTTCCTTCTCCTTCATCCAATTTCCAATAGCCATATAAGTCCGAC
>ENA-USYP01002810-USYP01002810.1-human-gut-metagenome-genome-assembly--contig:-NODE-2810-length-9799-cov-5.402386_pt1 | contig 9799 bp, 4 predicted proteins | sample MGYA00250065_ERZ773512 | MGnify/ENA primary metagenome ERZ773512 (study PRJEB29103, sample SAMN06112003) | human gut metagenome | biome: human gut; feature: ankylosing spondylitis patient; material... | reverse complement strand
GAACTGAAGTTCTTTGTGGATGATTCACTGGATTATCTTGAAAAAATAGATGAATTGTTGAAGTGAACCTTCCCTTCTACATAGCCCGGCGTTATCTCTTCTCCAAGAAGAAACACAATGCTATCAATATCATTTCCGGCATTTCGGTGTGTGGAGTGGCATTGGCTACGTTGGCGCTGGTCTGTACACTTTCCGTATTCAATGGTTTTCAGGATATGGTAGCAGGGTTCTTTACAGCCTTTGATCCGGAATTGAAAATTACGATTCGTGAGGGAAAAGTCTTTGAACCGCAGGGGGCAGCATTTCAGGAAGTGCGCTCTTTGCCGGAAATTGCTGTCTGGACAGAGACGCTGGAGGAGAATGCCATGGTGCAATATAAGGACCGTCAGGCTATGGCTATTATTAAAGGGGTGGAAGATAACTTCGAGGAGCTTACGTTTATTGATAGTTTGCTGTATGGTGCAGGTGAGTTTATCCTGCATGACTCTATCGTAGATTATGGCGTATTGGGTGTGGAATTGATATCTGAGTTGGGAACAGGGCTTCAGTTTGTTGATCCCCTTCAGGTGTATGCTCCCAAACGGAATGTACGCGTGAATATGGCTAATCCTTCTGCTTCTTTCAATCGTGATTACCTTTTTTCTCCCGGTGTAGTGTTTGTTGTCAATCAGCAGAAGTATGATGCACGCTACATTCTTACTTCTCTTAGCTTTGCTCGTAATCTTTTTAATTATGACACGGAGGTGTCAGCTGTTGAATTGAAGTTGAAGCCGGGGGCGGATGTTACGGCTGTGCAGAGAAAGATTGCCCGTATCCTAGGTGATGAATTTGTGGTACTGGACCGTTATGAGCAGCAGGCTGATGTATTCCGTATTATGGAGATAGAGAAATTCATATCTTATCTTTTTCTCACATTTATTCTTGCGATAGCCTGTTTCAATGTGATTGGTTCTCTTTCCATGTTGATTCTGGATAAACGCGAAGACGTGGAGACTCTGCGTAATCTTGGAGCTGATGACCGCTTGATAGCCCGTATATTTTTGTTTGAAGGTCGGCTTATTTCCCTGTTCGGTGCACTTTCCGGTATTGTTCTTGGTCTGTTGCTTTGCTATATTCAGCAGCGTTTCGGCATTATTTCCTTAGGTGGTGGTAATGGCAGCTTTATTGTGGATGCTTATCCTGTCAGTGTGCATGTAACGGATGTAGTACTGATATTTATTACGGTGGTTACTGTCGGATTCCTTTCGGTGTGGTATCCGGTGCACTATTTGACGCGGCGGTTACTGAAGAAATAATGTCTGTTGACGCAAGTGTCGAACCACTGGTTTTGTACTCAATCTAGCCATTAGTGTATTCATTTTGTATTTTGTGGGTTTAGATATCATTCTGGCAAGAACCCATATATGTATCTGTTGTTGAGTTCCTATATTTGCATGTAGAGACAATTTGAGAATTGTTTTCAATATGGAATGTGGCAAAGGGAATTAAAAGGTTTTGTTCTCTTTGCTGCAAAGAAATGCAATGATTAATAGAATTCACCTAAAAATCTTTTTATTTATGGAACGACGCACCTTTCTTAAAATTTTGTCATCAGCAGGTATCGTTAGCTTGGTTAGTCCAACTTTTGCTATGGAAGTTTGTAAAAACAAGGTGTCTAAATCTTCTTCAGCTCTTCTCGAATCAGCTTTTCGTAATCCGCCTTTCTCTTCCGGAGTTTATACATGGTGGCATTGGATGAATGGTAATATAACTAAAGATGGTATAACTCGTGATCTTGAAGCCATGAAGGCAAATGGTATTGCGGGGTATCAATTGTTTGAAGCAGGAAGCGGCATCCCTATTGGTCCGGTAGAATCGCTTAGTGATGAATGGGTAGATCTTATTCTGCATACGCTCAAAGAATCAGAAAGGTTGGGTTTGGAGTTTGCAATGCACAACTGCCCCGGTTGGTCATCCAGTGGTGGTCCGTGGATCACTCCAGATAAAGCTATGCAAATAATAACGTGGAGCGAAACCAAAATAACGGGTGGAAAACAAGTCAGGATTCAGTTGCCCACTCCCAAACATATGTTTGATTATTACATAGATACATATTGTTTGGCTATTCCGGCAAATATGAAAGTAATACCCAGGTTGTCAATTCTTGAATTATCAAATAGGCTTGATAAGGATGGTGTTTTAACTTGGGATATTCCTGCTGGTGAGTGGCTGATTATGCGTTTTGGACAAACAGCCAAAGATCAGAAGAATAAGTCAGCTCCCTCTAAATCAACCGGATTAGATTGTGACAAATTCAGTACAGAAGCACTGGATTATCATTTGAATTGTATGTTTAAAAGGCTGATGCCTACAATGGAGAAAATAGCCAAACATTCTAAGATCGGTTTGCTAATAGATAGTTATGAAACGGGTGACCAGGATTGGACTTCTGACATGCCTGCCTATTTTGAACAAAGTAATGGGTATGAGCTGTATCCATTTTTACCCGTATTAGCCAATAAAATAGTTGAGAGCGAGGAAAGTACAAAGCGTTTCCTGTTTGACTTTCGTCGAGTCAGAGCTGATATGTTTGCTGAACGTTACTATGGTCATTTTCAAAAGCGATGTAAAGAGAAGGGTATAATAACTTATACTGAGCCTTATGGAGGCAATATGATGGAAGAATTACAGGTGGCACAACAGCTTGACATTAATATGGGGGAATTCTGGTGTGGTCAGACTGTACTTTGGGCAAATTATAAGTATAATCGTACCGTCAAACAAGTAGCTTCAATAGCACATACGCTTGGTGGAAAGGTAGTTGGCGCCGAGGCTTTTACTTCTGAACCGGATGCGGATAAATGGTTGCAGTATCCATATGCTCTAAAGTCATTAGGTGATTATATGTTTACCCGAGGGCTTAGTAGAATTTATTTTCATAGATTTGCCCACCAACCACACCCTACTGCTGCTCCGGGAATGACGATGGGGGCGTGGGGGCTACACTTTGACCGTACCAATACATGGTGGAAACCGGGAAAAGCATGGATTGAGTATTTGAACCGTTGCCAGTACATTTTCCAGAGTTCAACTTTCTATGGTGATATTCTTTATCATAATGGTGATGATAGTTTTGGTAGCACTATTGAACCGGAACAAACCCTACTGGCCCCTCCGGAAGGATATGATTATGATATGGTAAATACTGAAATGCTGGACAAAGCACATATCAAGGATGGAAAGATTCTTTTTCCCGCTACACGTTTTGATGGCTATAAGCTCTTAGTGTTGCTTAAATCGGAAACAATGTCATTACATACGTTGCGGATACTGGCCCGATTGGTAGGTGAGGGAATGGTATTGGTTGGGCAAAGGCCACTGCATACCTTAGGTTTGTGTGATGGAGAGAAAGAGAATGAGTTTGCTGCACTGGTGCAAAGAGTCTGGCAGCACCCGAACGTGCATGAAGGAAAAGATTTGCAAACCATTTTTAACCGGTTAGGTGTGTCTCCCGACTTTGTTTATCATTCTGAAGCAGGAAATTCATCTGTTCATGCTATCCATTATCAACAAGAAGGAGCCGAGATATACTTTGTTGCAAATCGTAAGCGAGCGCATGAGAAAGGAACGGCTCATTTCCGGATAAAAGGTTATATTCCGGAGTTATGGGATCCTTATACAACTGAAATTCTACAGTGTCCGGTCTATCGCACTGATAACGAGGGCGTAGAAATACCTCTTAATCTAACTCCTGCAGGATCCATGTTTGTTGTTTTTCGTAAAGTTGAGAAACAACGGAAGTACACAGATGTGAAATACAATGGTGTTTCTTTGTTTCCGACTATTGGAAATGTAGTGAAACAGGATTCTTTGTCTGCAAATTTTAGTATTACTTGTTGGATAAAGCCTGAGGTGGATATAGCCATGACGGAAGAACAGGAACTCGGTGATATGCGTGCCCGTTTTTTTGCTATTTATCCTTTGGAAGGAGAGCGACGGCATGGGAAAGGACATAGTTCCCTTGGGTTGTCAGTAGGTCGGAATGGAGTCGTTGTCTATGAACGGACTATACATAATAAGGCTGTATACCGAAATCCCAGACCATTATCGGGATGGACTCATTTTGCTTTAGTTTATCAGGATAACACACCGCATCTTTGGATAAATGGAGTATATGCCGGAGCAGGAACAACTTCAGACACAATCGTGCATCTTGAAACATCTCATTCGGATTTGTTGTGTAAAGCGGATGCTTATGAAGGAGGACTCTGCAATCTGTGTATCCATCCTTCCAGTATTGACAAAACAGAAATAACAAACCTTTATCAAAAAGGGATACCTGCTCCGTTTCATCCAAGTGAGCAGGTACTTTCATGGTTACCCAGTCATCGGTTTGTTGCATGGCAGGCTGGTGTTTATGAGTTTATTGCAGAACGTACAAGTATCCGTAAGCATGTTGATACTCTTCCTACATGTATTCCGTTAAAAGGCCCTTGGACTGTTCGATTCCCTCAAAATATGGGAGCATCTGAGGAAATAACTTTAGCCAGATTGCATTCATTACATTTAGAAGAGGATTTTGGGGTTCGTCATTTTTCGGGAACGATGACTTATCTCTATTCGTTATCTATAAATAATATCTATTTGCAGGACGATATTTGTTTGCGCTTGGATCTAGGTCGAGTAGAAGTACTTGCTGAAGTGTTGGTGAATGGAAAACGTGCTAGTATGTGTTGGGCACCTCCTTATGCCATTGATATACAGCAGCTATTGCACGAAGGAGATAATCTGATAGAAATTCGTGTAACAAATTTATGGGTCAACCGATTGATTGGTGATGAGTATCTGCCTGAAGAGAATGTTTATAATTATCAGGATATTCCAAATAAATATTCTACATTGCGCAACGGTGGTATCAAGAAACTTCCTGAATGGTATCTACAGGGTAAACCAAAGCCTGCAGGAGGTAGAATTGCATTTACAACTTGGAAACATTATGATAAGACTTCACCTCTTGTTGAATCTGGTTTATTAGGACCAGTCACCTTAACAGTTGGGAAAATAGAGAGTCTGAATATATGAGGTGCTCACTGAATATAAATTTGAGGCAAGAATGAATATTATTTTCATTCCTGCCTTAAGTTTTGGTGTATATACAGGCTCTTTTTAGTTGAGAGAATCGTCTTTATATTTATTGCTCTCTCTGTATTCCTTGGGAGTTTGATTGTATCGTTTGCCAAACTCTTTATAGAAATGTGACCGATTTGTGAAAGCTGTCCGATACATGATTTCCTGTATAGTCAATGTTGTAGTTAATAGTAATTTGGCAGCATAATTTATTCTTTGTTCTTTGATGAAATCTTTAGGGGGGAGTTGATCCAGATTCTTAAACTTGCGATATAAATTTCTGCTGCTGGTTTGCATGGCTTCTGCAAGTTCTTCCGGACCAAATTCAGTGTTGTCCATATTTTCATTGATTAGTTCGACAGCAGTTTCCATGAATTTTTTGTCTTCCTGTTGTAACAACTGTCCACCACTAAATTCAAAGGCACTTGCTGAAGAGTTGTAGTATTGCTTTAATTCTTCCTGCTTTTTTAATAGTTGTTTGATGATACTCCTAAGATATTGAGTATTGAATGGTTTGGGGATGTAAGCGTCTGCTCCAGATTCTATACCCTCAATTTTTTCATCGGTTGTATTTTTTGCAGAGAGGATAATTAATGGAATATGCATTGTATGTTTGTTGCTTTTGAGTTGTTTGATTAAGGTGATTCCATCTATTTTGGGCATCATAATGTCTGTAATGATAAGATCCGGTGTCTTTTGTTTTAATAAAACAAGCCCTTCTTCACCATTTTCTGCCGTTAAAATGGAATATTCATCGGATAGTATATCTTTTAGCATCCACAGTAACTCTTTGTTGTCATCTATCATCAGAATGGTTGTTTCTGGTTGTTTGAATTCCTTTTCGTAATCACCTCTTTCAGCTGTTTCAATATTCGTATTGTTGCTTAGAGGTTCGGATTTAGGAGTTTCATTCAATACATGTTCGGCTTCTTCTGTTACTTCAAGCTGTGGTAGGTTCACTATGAACTGAGCATATTGGTCTATTTCGCTTTTTACTTCAATAGTACCTTGCAGTAGTTCTACCATACTTTGACAAATGGCAAGTCCTAAACCATTTCTGGAAGAAAGTCCTTTAATGCTATTCTCCTGAATGTTATCAAGTATACTGTACCGGTTAAATATAAGTGGAATATTCTCTTTACAAATTCCTTTTCCTGTATTATAGACTTGAATATTTAGTTTATCTACCTCTATTTTTATGGATATACGTATTGTTCCATTTTCAGGGCTATATTTAAATGCATTCGAAATAAGATTATTTAGAATCTTAGTAAATCCGCTATAATCACTCTTCCATATAATATCTGGACTGATATTTGTTTCCAGATGGATTTGATTTTGTTCTGCCAACTCACCAAATGAATCTATAATGTCTTTTGCTAATTTGCTGATATTCAGTTCTTGTATATGGCATATTTGATTGCCGGTTTCCATGCGACGGAAGTCTATTACTTCTTGTATCAGGCTATTGAGACGCTCTGTATTTGATTTTATAATCTGGGCATATTTTTTAATGAAAACATCACTGTTCTCATGCTGCAGAATTCTTTCGCATGGACCATAAATCAGGGTAAGTGGTGTACAGAATTCATGTGTGATGTTGGTAAAGAAACGTAGTTTACCTTCATACATTTCTTCCTTATATTTTTCATTTAACTTTTTGGACATGGCGGCTTTTCTTCGTTCGTATTTCCGCCGGATATAATGCCAAAATCCCAATCCTACCCCAATAATCAATAATACATATATTATCTGGGCTGTAATACTCTGATACCAAGGGGGAAGAATGATGATACGGATACTTTTGATTAAATTGTCATTGCTATTTCCTCCATCATTGTATTTTACTTTCAATGTATAATCTCCGGGAGGGATATTTGTAAATTGCGCTTCATTAGAGCGTGTATCCATCCATACATTATTGAAATTTTCAAGTTTATAAGAATATCTGCAGTTCTCGCCATTAATAAAGTCTGTGGCTACAAAAGAAACTGCAAAGAAATTCTGATTATGGTTCAACACGATATTTTGAGAATTACTATCTTTTTTTTCAAACTCATGAATGTTATATTCCTTATTGAATATTCTTACTTTTGTAAAGTGAATATCAGGCACAAAGTTTTTTTTCTTTTTTTTCTCTTTTTTTATCCAGACTACGCCATTTACTCCTCCAAAAAAGTATCTGTTGTTTATTTTGTCTTGAAAATATGCATTATCACTAAATTCTGTTATATCTAAGCCCGTTCTATGATTAAAGTTCCTGAACGTATTCTTTTGGGAATCAAATAATATAATGCCGGTATTGCTGCTTAACCATAGATGTCCTTCTTTGTCTTCAATAATTCCGTGTATTGTATTATTGGGTAAACCTTCATTCTCATTAAAATTCTTATAGTCATAATTACCATTAGATGAGATTTTCAGTTTGGTTAATCCATAACTTGTACCTAACCATATATCTTCATGTTGGTCTTGATATATGCATAATATATCACTCATGGGGGCTATACCATTTCTATCAAAAGAAATGAAAGAATAATTTTCAGTGCGAGAATTTAATCTGATGACCCCATTACCACGCATTCCAATACAAATAATGGAGTCATTTTCTGGATATATAGAATATATTTGATTGTTTTTCTGTTTATGAGGAACATCAAAATTGAATGCTTGAATCTTTTTAGCTTCAAGGCCTTGTTTCTGTTGTTGAATGTTTATTTTTAATAAAGTATTTCCTGCACCTACCCACAATAGTGAGTCGTTTGTTTCACACATGGAATGTACATGGGAGATATCTTGATTAGTATTGTTAGCTAATGAGTGAATTTTATTGTCTGAAAAAGAGTAGTAATTTAATCCAGGTCCATTTGAACCGATCCATAAAATTGGATATACATTACTTGGTGCAAATGCAAAAACTTCATTATTCGTAAGTCCTTCTTGTGTTGTAAGGTGTATGACATTATCATTTGAATACTCTTTTGAAGTATCATAATGGTTGATCTTTATTATACCATTGTCTTTGGTTCCTAACCATAGAGTATTATATTTATCAGTGTAAACAGCGCGGATCGGCCTTTTCTTGCTGATCGGAAGTTCATTGAGCAATATATTAGTAAATGTATATTCGTCTTTTGTCCAGGCATATACCCCCTGCCCATCTGTACCAATCCAAATAATATCTTGTTGTTTATCTTTCCATAAAGAGAATATACCACAATTAATGTTGAACTTCTCTGCTTGGTAATTTTGTTCAGCCATAAGTCGTATAAGACCATTTGTCTCAAATCCGATAAGAACATCGTTGTCATCAAAAATAATGGCTCCAATTTTACCACTTTCCTGAATCAATTGCTTTAGCTTTCTGATAAAATGTAGTTTTCCTTTTTCTTTGTAAAATATGTTTCCTTCAGAATCCACCATAATTATTTTCTCGTCACTGTAAAAGGCATATTTTATAAGGTGGGGATGTGTAAAGTCCGGATGTCTGACAATTTGAGGATTATTTGTTTTTTTCCCGGATATGGTATACCTTTCCATTATACCTTTATGATTAATCCATATCGTATCTTGAGAATCAACAATAAAACTTGATACATTGTCTAATTCTTTCTCTTTATAGATAGGGAAGTTTATAAATTTATTGTCTAAGTTCGAATATAGAGATAATGTATTTGGTCTATTGAATACATATAAATAGTCTTGATTGTCTTTGGCAATATATGAATTTTCACCAAATTCATTATAATATTCCTCTATTGCATTACTTTTTTGCGATAGTTTGTTTAATCCCCATTTAGTGCTAATCCATAGGTAGTTATCTGTTTCTATGATTTTTCTGATGACATTGCTTGAAAGGCTATTTTGATTATTGATATCTGGCTTATAGACATATATTTTTTGACTATCATACATGTTGAGTCCATCATAAGTACCAATCCATAGGAATCGTTTCTCATCTTGAAATAAGCAAGTTACGGAACTGTTTGATAGACCGTCACGATTACTAATTTGCCTAAGGTTATGTGAACTGATATTTTGTATAGAACAAAATAGTAGCAACAAAGATATTTGAATATAATATTTCATGAGTAGTAGTCTTCTTGGCATTAATAACTTTAACTGGTCAACAAAGATAGTGCTCTGATCGAGTTTTCCCAAATTCTATTTGGTTGAATTTCTATTTTAATAAGATGAGATTTAGTTAAAACTTAAGTTTTATGATTGAGGGGATAACTCCCGTTAAAAGGCAGTTGTATTCGATTTCGCCATAAATGTATTCTCTTTGCGCATTGCGGATATAAGCATGATATTGGCGAGATCTTGTATATATGCGTATCGCTTATGCGCTAATTTTGCATGTAGAAACAACATTAAACGTTTTCAATAGTGTATTAGTTTTTTTATGGGTATTGAGAAAATCACTCCTTGTCCTGTATTCATCCAGAACACATTGGCACCCGGAATAGCCTCCCCGGTACTATCTTTCACTGTTCCCCGTACTTGCGCATATATATTGCCGGCAAATAACAGGAACAGTCCTATTATCATATATTTCATTCTTTCTAAAGTTACTTTCGAGATACAAAATTAATTCATTTCTCATGCAACTTAGTTGCATTCAGTGCTGCTTTACTTTCATGTTCTATTGAAAGCAAAGGATTAAATAAGAAAGAAATAGTGGCTAAATAAT
>ENA-USYP01002804-USYP01002804.1-human-gut-metagenome-genome-assembly--contig:-NODE-2804-length-9822-cov-4.363366_pt1 | contig 9822 bp, 7 predicted proteins | sample MGYA00250065_ERZ773512 | MGnify/ENA primary metagenome ERZ773512 (study PRJEB29103, sample SAMN06112003) | human gut metagenome | biome: human gut; feature: ankylosing spondylitis patient; material... | reverse complement strand
CTTCAGCGACATCGCCGACCTGAAATTCACCGCCAACATGGAGAAAAAGCTGGACGATGTGGAAGAGGGCACGGTGAACTGGAAGTCCGTGCTCCGGGATTTCTACGGCGATTTTGAGGAAAACCTCAAAAAGGCGGAGAAGGATCTGGAGGGCGTCTATATCAAGGTGCCTGACGAGGTCTCCGAGGAGATCTGCCCCGTCTGTGGGCGGAATCTGGTGGTGAAGTCCGGCCGGTTCGGGCGGTTTTTGGCCTGCCCCGGCTTCCCGGAGTGCAATTTCACCATGCCTCTGGTGGTGGAGATGCCGGGCCGCTGCCCCAAGTGCGGCGGACGGCTGTTCAAGCGCACCGGCACCAGCCGGAAATCCGGCAAGCAGTACACCTACTATTGCTGCGAGCACACCAACAACCGGGTAGCCGGCGGCGCGACCTGCGATTTCATGACGTGGGACGTGCCGGTGAAGGATGACTGTCCCGTCTGCGGCAAGACCATGTTCAAGCGGGCAGGCAAGGGCTACAAGCGGCCCTACTGCATCAATCCGGAGTGCGCCAACTACCTGCCGGAGGACAAGCGGGGCTATCCCAAGAAGCAGGTGGAGGCATCCGCCAACGCGGAGGAGGCCCCCGGCGAGAGCGACGCACCTGCTGAGGAAAAGCCCGCCAAGAAGACCGCTGCCAAAAAGACCGCAACCAAGACCGCCGCAAAGAAAACCACCGTGAAAAAGACCGCAAAAAAGGCGGAGGACGGCGACGCGGAAAAGAAACCCGCCGCTAAAAAGGCTGCGGTAAAGAAAGCGGTGGCCAAGACCACGACGAAAAAAACTACTACTAAAAAGACAACGAAAAAGGCCGAAACAACGGAGGAATGACCCCGTTCCGGCCCGGAAATAAAGGATTTTGAGCATGAACGTAACAGTCATCGGCGCGGGCCTTGCCGGCAGCGAGTGCGCCTGGCAGCTGGCCCAGCGGGGAATTCAGGTAGAGCTTCACGAGATGAAACCGGAGAAAATGACCCCCGCCCACACAACGGAATACTTTGCGGAGCTGTGCTGCTCCAACTCCCTCCGGGGCGCGGGTCTGGAAAACGCCGTGGGCCTTTTAAAGGAGGAACTGCGGCGGCTGGACAGCCTGATCCTACAATGCGCCGATGCCACCCGGGTGGAGGCCGGCGGCGCACTGGCAGTGGACCGCCACGGCTTTGCCAGGCTGGTGACGGAGAAGGTCCGCAGCCATCCCAACATCACCGTGATCCCCGGCGAGGTGACGGAGATCCCGGAGGGGGAGGTCATCATCGCCTCCGGCCCCCTGACCTCCGACGCGCTGGCGGAAACGCTGCAAGGGCTGCTGGGGGAGCACAGCGACCTCCACTTCTTTGATGCGGCGGCGCCGCTGGTGTCTGCTGAGAGCGTGGATATGGAACACGCCTGGATGGGTTCCCGGTATGATAAGGGCACGGACGATTATGTAAACTGCCCCATGAATCAGGAGGAATATGACGCCTTCTGGAAGGAATTGACCACCGCCCAGGAGGCGGAGGTCCACGGCTTTGAGGACAGCATGGTGTTCGAGGGCTGTATGCCTGTGGAGGTCATGGCCCGCCGGGGCCATGACACGCTGCTGTACGGCCCCCTGAAATCCCGGGGTCTGGACGATCCCCGGACAGGCCGGTGGCCCTACGCCGTGGTGCAGCTGCGGCGGGACAACGCCGAGGGCAGCGTCTATAACCTGGTGGGCTTCCAGACCCATCTGAAATTCCCGGAGCAGCGGCGGGTGTTTTCCATGATCCCCGCCCTGCACAATGCGGAATTCCTGCGGTACGGCGTCATGCACCGGAATACGTTCCTGGATTCTCCCCGGCTGCTGGACCGGTATTACCGGCTGAAAAAGGAACCCCGCATCGCATTTGCCGGGCAGATGACCGGTGTGGAGGGATATGTGGAGTCCGCCGCCAGCGGCTTTTTGGTGGGCATTGAAACGGCTCGCCGCCTGAAGGGACAGCCTCCGGTGGATTTCCCCCGGGAAATGGCCATCGGCGCACTGGCGCTGTACATCTCCAACGAGTCTGTGACTCAGTTCCAGCCTATGAACATCAACTTCGGCATCATCCCGCCTCTTGACCACTTCGTCAAGGGCAAGAGAAATAAAAACGCCGAGATCTCCCAGCGGGCGCTGGCCATCCTGGAGGAGAAAAAGGCCGACATTCTGGCCTGACCATCCGCAACACAGAAGAATAAACCCGCCGGCCGGGAAACTGGACGGCGGCCGTCCCCCTGAAAGGAGGAACCTGCCAATGAAGATCATTTTGGACGCCATGGGCGGCGACAACGCCCCTCAGGCGGTGGTACAGGGCGCTTTGGAGGCCCATGCCCAGTGCGGCGCGGACATCGTGCTGGTGGGCCGTGAGGAGGCCATTCGGGCCTGCCTGACCGGCCCCCTGCCGGAGGGCGTGGAGATCGTGAACGCTACGGAAGTGGTGGATATGTGCGACGATCCCGCCACTGCCTTCAAGCGCAAAAAGGATTCCTCCCTGACCGTGGGCCTGACCATGCTGAAAAACGGCGAGGGCGACGCCTTCATTTCCGCCGGCTCCACCGGCGCGCTGCTGGCGGGGGCCACCCTGCTGGTGAAGCGGATCCGGGGTGTTCGCCGGGCGGCCATGGGGCCTGTACTCCCCACCGCTACGGGCCGCGCTCTGCTCTGCGACTGCGGCGCCAACGCCGACTGTACGCCGGAATATCTGCTGCAATTCGCGTATCTGGGCAATTTTTACGCCCAGCGGCTCATGGGGGTGGAGAAGCCCCGGGTGGGCCTGCTGAACATCGGTGCCGAGCCGTCCAAGGGCGATACCCTCCGCCATGAGACCTACGCCCTGTTGGAGGAGGCGGGCCGGGAGGGCCGGTTGAACTTCATCGGCAACATCGAGGCCAACACCGCCCTGCTGGGCGGGGCGGACGTCATCGTGGCGGACGGCTATTCCGGCAATATCCTGCTGAAAACCGTGGAGGGCGCCGCCAAGCTGCTGCTGGGCGAGATGAAGAAGGCGTTTCTGTCCAGCACGAAGAGCAAGCTGGGCGCCCTGCTGGTCAAGGACAGTCTGGGCGACGTGAAAAAGCTGCTGGACCCCAGCGAGGTAGGCGGAACGCCCTTCCTTGGCATCAGCAAGCCTGTGCTGAAGGCCCACGGCTCCTCTGATGCCCGGGCCATCCGCAACGCCGTGTTCCGGGCGGTGGAATACGCCCAGAGCGGGATCATCGCGGACGTGGAGGCCCACATCGACGTGATGAAGGTGGAAAAGAACGGATAAAAGAGGGCTGCCCTCTTGACAGGGCTATGGGATTGCCGTATGATTGCTTCATGCTAAGAAGCAAATGAATTTTGAAATGTTTCATAGGAGTGAATTTGGTATGTCAGTTGATGAAATCTTTCAGACCATGCGGGATCTGGTGTCCGAGCAGTTTGCAATGGAGCCTGCGGAGGTGACCATGGATACTTCCTTCGAGGAGGATCTGGGTGCTGATTCCGTGGACCTGGTGGAGCTGGTCATGGCCATGGAAGAGGAATTTGATATGGGTGAGGCCAACGAGGACGAGTTGGCCGGACTCAAGACCGTGGGCGACGCGGTGAATTTTGTCGCTTCCAAGCTGAAGTAAAAAAGAGTGGCCCCGCCATGCGCGGGGCTTCCTTATGAGGTGAACAGGGATGCAGGAACTGGAGAAAAAATTAAATTATACCTTCCGGAACCAAGAACTGCTGCGGGAGGCGCTGAATCACAGCTCCTACGCGAATGAGCATCGCTCCCAGGGGCTTGGCAGCAACGAACGGCTGGAGTTTTTGGGCGACAGCGTGCTGGGCTTTGTGACGGCGGAGTATCTCTTCGCCCGGCACCCGGACCTGCCGGAGGGGGATCTGACCCGGATCCGGGCAGCGCTGGTGTGCGAGCAGAGCCTTCACGAGGTGGCCCAGAAGCTGAATTTGGGCAGCTATCTGAAGCTGGGCAAGGGTGAGGAGGCCGGCGGCGGCCGCCATCGGCCCTCTATTTTAGCGGACGCCACGGAGGCCGTATTCGCCGCCGTGTATCTGGACGGCGGCATTACCGCCGCGTCGGAGCTGATCCACCGCGTTCTGCTGGACGTGGAGAGGGAAGAGGTGGTGGAGGAACGCCGCCGGGACTACAAGACCCTTTTGCAGGAGCGTATCCAGCGAAAGGCCGGTCAGGAGCTGACCTACTGCATGGTGCGGGAGGAAGGCCCTGACCACGCCAAGACCTTCGTCACTGAGGTGCGGCTCAACGGCACCGCCATCGGCGAGGGCAGCGGCCACAGCAAGAAGGAATCGGAGCAGATGGCCGCCAAATCCGCCCTGGAAAAGCTGGACAATCAATAAGTGTAACGAAAACCACTACCCGGAGCAGATCGCTCCGGGTAGTGGTTTTTTGTATGGAACTTTCGTCAGGACAGCGACCCGCTGCCCAATACCGTTCCCACCAGCGCCATTTGCTTTTCAGTGGGCGCGGCTCCGTCATACCAGGGGTCAAACCGGATCTCCACGAAGCGGTCGGCGTAGCAGAGCAGGAAATTCCCGATGGGCGTGTTGTCCTCCCGGATGAACCGATAAGCGTCCAAAGCGCCCCAGGGGGCGGCGTCCACCGGCGTCCAGCTTTGGGAAACCGCGAATTTGAACCTACCGGGGATATTGTAAACCGTGTCCGTGAAGAAGGACTGCTTCACCGGCTCGTAAAGGCAGTTCAGCTTTACCTCATAGATCTCATAGAGCAATTCCGGGCCGTCCTGCTCGGAGATGCTGAACACGAAGGGCACTTCCTGCTTGTAAGTATATTCCGTCAGCAGGGGCGAACCTTGAATCTCCCGGTAACAGGAATAGTCCTTGTAGACTGTTTCTCCGACCAGGTCCTCCACCGTCAGGGGCAGGGGATCGTGATAGACGGTGTAGGTGTGCTCCGTGTCACCGGCGGGATAAGCGGGAGAAGTGCGGGTCTCCGCGTTGATATGGCCCTGGAGCGAGGGGGCCTTGGCAATGCGAAAGCCCGTCCAGACAAGACCGCCCATAAGGACAAGGGAGCCGATTACGGCAATCAGGATGTTAAACCCCATATTTGCTTCGGCGGAGAAGCCTTTTTTCTTCATAAGCTGACGGCTGCCGTTGACGATCAGCGTCAGCAGCAGAGTGTAAGCAAGAACTGCCGCGAGGGTGATCAGGGTGGACGGGTTGTGGGAAGTACTCAGCAGCGGGAGCGACAGAGCAAGGGCGACCGTAACAAGGAACCCCAAAATTTGCAGGATCTGCCACCATTTGCGGGTCCGGGGCGAGAGCAGAACACCTTCTTCCTTAGCGGCGGTCCGGGCCTTTCGGCACCAGCGGTAGTAGCCGATCAGCTCCATGACGGCCTTGATGCCCAGCATCAGCCAGATGAGAATAGCCAACAGGGTAAAAGTGCTTAGCAGCAGATCCCGGATGGTGTAGACAGAGCGGGATTGCAGCCAGAGCTGAAGCAGGGAAGTGGCCAGCAGGCACCAGTTGGCCCGGGCGGAGCCTTTTTTCATGGCGGCGCGGACATTTTCCACCTGCACCACAGGGTCCGTCTCAATAGGGATGGCGTCCGGCGCGGGATTGCGGAAGATCTGCATCTGATAGCGGTTGGTCACCAGCTCCCAGCCGGTGGCTTTGCACAGCTCCCAGAACTCCCGCTGCTCCGCCGGCGGTTCCGGGTCAAACTGACTGGCCTTGGAAAAGTACACCACGGCGTAGTGAGCCTCCGTCGGCTCGCACCGCCGGTAGGTCCAGAACACGGACCCGGCCTTTTCCAGCTGCCAGCCCTGACGGGCCATGTCCTCCAGATGGCGGACGATCCCGGCGTGGTCATAGTAGGCGTAGAGATTGATCTCCTGTTTTTTCTGTCTGTCAAAAAGCTTCATGATTCGATCTCTCCTCTCCGGCCCATGTAGCTGCGGTAATCCTCCGATAGAACTTGCAGCCGCTGGTATTCCTCAGCCAAGGCCTGTTCCCCGGTGGGGGTGATGAGATAGCTCCGCCTGCGGCCCTCAGTTTTCGTTTCCATGATCCAGCCGGCGGCCTGAAAGCTGTCCAGCAGGTTGTAGAGGGTGCCGGGGCCTACCGTCACCCGGCCCTACAAAAGCACCTGAAACTGTGCAGCAGACAACTACAGCTAATAAGGTTGACTCAACTAAGGTTAAGTTAGGAAAAACTAAAATTGCCAAAGCTTCAAAGAAAAAGAATGTTAAGAAGATTAAATTAACGCTTAAAAAGATTAAAGGAGCAAAGGGCTATCAGGTTAAAGTTTCCACGTCAAAGAAATTTAAGAAAAAAACAACAGTGACAAAAACTATTAAAAAACTTACTAACACAATTAACATTAAAAAACTCAAAGTAGTTAAGAAATATTACATTAAGGCAAGAGCTTTTAGCAAGACAAAGGGAACTATAAGCTACGGCAAATGGAGTAAAGTTAAAGTAGTTAAGATTAATTAACCAAAGTTAAATAGTCAAACTACATAGCAATAAACTTTAATAATAAGAAAGGATTTAGAGAGAATGAAAAAATCAAAATTTATGGCGATACTATTAACACTTGTTCTTACACTAAGTATGGCAAACGGATTAGTGTTTAATGTATCAGCCGCAAGTCCAAAACTTAACAAGAAAAAGGTAACAATTACTGTTGGAAAGACAGTAAAATTAAAAGTTAAAAAGAATAAGGCTAAGAAAAAAGTTAAGTGGAAATCAGCAAACAAGAAAATTGTTAAAGTTACAAAAAAAGGAAAAATAAAGGGAATCAAACCTGGTAAAACAGTTGTAACTGCAAAAGTCGGCAAGAAAAAATTAAAATGCAAGGTTAAAGTAGTTGCAAAGAAACAGACTACTAAACCAACTGTAAAGCCAACAGTGCCTGCAACAACAAAAGCTCCAGTGCAGACAACACAGGCACCGGTAACAACAAAAGCACCAGTACAGACAACACAGGCACCAGAAACAACAAAAGCACCAGTACAGACAACACAGGCACCGGTAACAACAAAAGCACCTGTACAGACAACAAAGGTAGAAACAACAAAAGCACCTGTACAGACAACAAAGGTAGAAACAACAACTAAGACACCAGTACAGACAACACAGGCACCAACCACAGCTAAGACTACAACAACAGTTGACGATGGAAAGCCGGGACCAAAAGAAGCTTTTGGACAGTCAATTTTAGGAATAGATGGTTTATCGGTACAATTTGTTTGGGGAAATGATAACGAAATTATAAGTAGTGGTCAGACATTCAACATATACTATGATGGAGTTTTAGGAGAACAGGGCGTAAAGCCTACAGCAATTACTCATGTATTTGCTACAGGTGGAAAACATGTAATTACTATTAAGGGATATCTTAATGGAAAAGAAAGTCAAGGTGTAGATATTAAAGTGGACCTTGGTGGAAGTGGAGATAACCAGACAACAACAAACAGTTCTGAACCAACGAAACCATCAACAACACAGCCTACAACAACAAAACCTGCAACAACAACTAAGCCATCATCAGAGAATCCAACAACAGGGCTTACTTTTACAACAGATAGCAGTATTGCAAAACCATTTGGAATGAAGGTTGAAGCAGCAGGTACAGGATATCTCCGAGTAGTATGGGGCCGTGGGGATATAGACTGCTACAATGTATATGTAGATGGTGAAAGAAGACGTACAGGTGTGTCATGTGGCAGTTTCACACTTCCTGTATATACAGAAGGAACTCATACAGTAGCAGTAGCAACTGTAGTTGGAAACAGAGAGTCTGTAAGGGTAGAAGAAACAATTGCCATTACAGGAGTAGGCGAAAGAGAAACAGAACCTGAGACATGTCCTGAAGAACTTAAGCCACAATTAAAGGAAAATGTTCCTATGAAGAATGACAGAATTGCAATAGAACTTAATAATAAAACAAATGGAAAGTACAGCGATAATGAGATTTACTGGTGTATAGTTGGAAAAAACGCTAATAATCAGCTTTGCTATTTAGATAAAGACGGAAATATGATTCCGGCTTCAGAGAGCCTTAATACAGTTCAGATAGGCAATGACAAATATGCAAATATTTATCATACACTTGCAGAAGCAGATTATGTTTATACACCGACAATCCGCTCAGGAAGAATGTATATCAGTTATGGGAAACCGGTTTACCTTAAATTTGTAGGAACAACAGGATATGCGGGACCGGATCTTAACAATCCAGGCGATGTAAATGCAAACACTTTGTTTGAATTTGCAGAATTTACAATAGAAGGCAAATTCTATTGGGGAAATACAACAAGAGTTGATTACTTCTGCTTCCCAATGATTACACGTCTTGTAGGAAGTGCCACATATAGTGGTTACGACAAGGTTGTAGGAGACATTGGAACAAGGGACGAAATCTTTAATGCATTTAAGAATGAAGCTCCGGAAGCATTCAAAACATTAGTAAGAGATGACAGAATCATGGCACCATGTAAGTCTAAATTTAACGTTGGAGAAAAATATGGAAATTATTTTGACAACTATATAAATGAATTCTGGAATAAATATTCAAGGGAAACTTTGCAGTTTAGCACAGAAGCAGGAAACTTTACAGGAAGAGTAGTAGGAAATCAGATGCAGTTTACAAAAGCAAATGATTCTACAGTTTACACAATTGATAAGCCGACTACACAGGATGTATTAGAAGGAAAAGGTGCATTCGATAAAGGTAACGGCACAGAGAAGGCAATCGAAGCTCAGTTATGTGCAGCATTTAACAGAGGTGTTGCTACCGAACCTGACAAGTATTACAAACCAAGTGAATACTACAAGAACAGCGTAAACAACTTCTACGCAGGATTCTTCCATAGACATTCAGTTTTAGGATTCGCATATGGATTCTGCTATGATGACGTAAATGACCAGAGTACACTTTTACAGTACGATAAAGCAGATGCGTTAGTAATTGATTTAAAATGGTAAGACATAAAACTACATAAAATGCCACTTAAGCAAAAGGCAAGAGGACAAGGACGTCTACAAAAAGATGTTGTTGTCCTCTTTTTTTGTGTATTGGGAAGATTCGTTTGAATTTCCAGTACATAAAAAATACATTAAGGATGCTAAAAATGATGGCGACGAAATTTTAGTATTTCCAGAGTATACGTTAACTTAACACCTGATACATTTAACAAATATTATGGTGGTGAACTTGATTTGTCTCAGGTGACAGTGTTCTTGACAAGGCAAAATTCACTGTAACTGAAGAAACAGGAAATGTTGGAACATACAATTTAAGCGAATACAATATAGCAGGTTCAAAAGCATACAACAAAAAGGTACCCGCAAAAGTAACACCAACTGAAAGAACAACAAAGGTAAACTTCTTTTTATTATGTAATAAGAAAATTCTCCGTAATTTCTTATTACATAAATAAACGTTCCACTAGGGATGCACACTCGTGAGAAAAGAAAATAATTGCGGGAGGGCACGCACTCGGTGCTTAGAATGTCGCAAGCTATATTCTTTGTTTTAAGTTGAAACACATTAATTGTGGTAGTAGAATTAATTGTAAGGACACAGTTAAAAATAAACAAAAAAAGGAGAGAACATTATGGAAAAAAATTGTAGGAATTTTAAAACTAAATTTTGGGCATGGATAATGATTTTTACTTTGGTGTTAGGCGGTGGAACCTACGGAACATCTATATCAGTTAAAGCGGATATTATAGTATATGTAACACCAACAGGTTCAAAATATCATACACATGCATGTGGAAGAGGCAATTATCAGCCTTCAACATT
>ENA-USYP01002788-USYP01002788.1-human-gut-metagenome-genome-assembly--contig:-NODE-2788-length-9898-cov-8.413502_pt1 | contig 9898 bp, 8 predicted proteins | sample MGYA00250065_ERZ773512 | MGnify/ENA primary metagenome ERZ773512 (study PRJEB29103, sample SAMN06112003) | human gut metagenome | biome: human gut; feature: ankylosing spondylitis patient; material... | reverse complement strand
GACTTATTACGCTTTTCTCTATCTTGAATTGCGCTTTTGTCGTCTCTTCGGTTTCCTCGTCCTTTGGTGGATAAGTTTTGTTCAATACCCCGAGAGCTACACTCAACAAAGTCTCTTTTTCATCACCGAAAGGTAGGAAAGTTAAGTAATCGGTTGAAGCATTGACGGCGTATGTCGGTTTGAATCCACCATAAGTGTCATGTTCTGAATTATAGATAGTGCATACAGCCGGATTGATAGACCACAAAAATTCTTCATTGATAAATTGTTCCGTAGCTACATTTTGTCCTTTGGTTGAACTGCCGATAGCTATTAACTGTTGGATTTTTCCGTTCAGGCTATGCATCAACATTTCCGGAGCTCCTGCCGTTTCTCCACTAATCAAAACGATAAGAGTCGTTAAATCCAGGTTCTTGCCACCGGAGGTGCCTAATAAATCAGAATTAAAGATCAGAGTTGCATCTTTTGCCGTATTCTTATCATTATATTCCAAGAATGCCATTGTTTGGTCAAGGTAAAAAGAAGACACAAGAATAGTGCTTAATAGTTGCGTACAATCAATGCTTCCTCCTTTGTTATATCGTAGGTCGAGTATCACTTGATGGATATTCTTTTGGGCAAGCTCATCCGACCATTCACGTAATTCGGTGTTGTATTTTTCCGGATTGTCTTTAGTACCTGCTGTAAAGCTGTTGTACATTAGGTAACCGACTTCACTTCCATCAGTCAACGTTAATATTTTCTTGCAGTGAATAGGGTTGTCTACCAATGATACAGCTGCTCCCATTTCTACAGGGTCGCCTACCGGTACAACTCGGTAAATATCTTCTTCCTCCTCGCCTTCTACTGGCGGCTCTGTAGGTGGTACTTTTTGATATTTTCCCAAAGTTATTTCCAAAGGTCCTGTGCCTTGCAGTAGTTGGGCCTCATATTTTTTGCTGATATACGATGTATCTACTTTTACAATCCAGTCGCCTCGCTTTAGTACGGCAGCAGCTGGCGAACCAGGAATTACATAAGTAATCAATGCGTTGTAGGCAGTATCGATGTCCGGGTTGCGAACTAGTGAATAGTCGAATCCATAAGTAGGCAGCGGAGCCTCCATCACAGAATCTACAAACGAGTAGCTGTCTTTTTTTGATTTCACTTTAGATAAGAACGAGGCAGGTTCCAGAAACAGATTCACATCATCGTAGGAAGGTAGATCTTGATACCACAGATAGTGCTGTTGCATGATGTCGTACATCCATGTATCCAGTGCAGTTTGATGGGCATACTCCGGCCAGCGGTCGACACCACAGGAGAAGAAACCACTGATAGATACGAAGATCAGGGCAGGTATGAGGATTATCTTTCTTAATTTCGTCATCATAAAAAGCTTTTTACTGTGCAAATGTAGGAAATACTTTGCTTATCTACCACATTTATGGTATAAAAATGCCTTCAATGTGTGATTGGGTGTTAGAGAATCTTGCCTTATCTTTGTGACATCAAAGTTTTCGATAGGTATTAGCTAAAATATAGAAAGTTATTAATAGACGGATTTTTATTCATGGAGATAGCTGCATTATTATCAGGAGGTGTCGACAGTTCGGTTGTCGTACATCTCCTTTGTGAGCAAGGATATAAGCCTACTCTTTTTTACATTAAGATAGGTATGGACGGAGCGGAATATATGGACTGTTCGGCAGAGGAGGATATTGAATTATCTACTGCAACGGCACGTAAATACGGTCTGTCTTTGGAAGTGGTGGACCTGCATCAGGAGTATTGGGAGAATGTGGCGGCGTATGCCATTGATAAAATTCGGCAGGGATTGACACCGAATCCGGACGTGATGTGTAATAAGCTTATCAAATTCGGCTGCTTTGAACAGCGTGTCGGGAAAGATTTCGACTTTACGGCAACCGGTCACTATGCCACCACCTTACAACGTGATGGTAAAACTTGGCTGGGCACAGCAAAAGATCCCGTGAAAGATCAGACAGACTTTCTCGCCCAGATTGATTACCTGCAAGTTTCCAAACTCATGTTTCCCATTGGAGGGTTGATGAAGCAGGAGGTACGTGAGATTGCAAACCGTGCCGGATTGCCTAGTGCCAAAAGGAAAGACAGTCAGGGGATTTGTTTTCTCGGAAAGATAAACTACAATGATTTCGTTCGTCGTTTTTTAGGAGAAAAGGAAGGGGCGATTGTTGAACTGGAAACCGGAAAAAAGGTGGGTACACATCGTGGCTATTGGTTTCACACAATTGGTCAGCGGAAAGGGCTCGGATTGAGTGGTGGTCCCTGGTTTGTAGTTAAGAAGGATATTGAGGAAAATACTATCTACGTATCTCGTGGCTACGGTGTAGAGACACAATACGGTAATGAATTCAGGATGCATGATTTCCATTTCATTACTGATAATCCTTGGAAAGGTCAGGAGAAGGAGATAGACATTACTTTCAAGATTCGTCACACTCCCGAATTTACAAAAGGAAAACTGATACAGGAAGGGGAGAAGCTGTTTCACATCTTGTCGTCCGAAAAGTTGCAAGGCATTGCTCCGGGACAGTTTGGGGTGATTTATGATGAAGAAGTAAAAGTTTGTGTGGGGAGCGGTGAAATCATCTGTTAAATAGTTTATTTTGATTGGTGAAGATTGGATTATCAGGAGATTTTTCACTACTTTTGTTTCGTAGAATATAAATAAAGGAGGATTGCTTATGACAACGATGGAATTGAAAAGTCTGAAAATGGACTTGGTGGAGGAACTCCTGAGTTTGAATGACAAAGAGATGCTCAATCGAGTGAAGAACTATTTGAAACGACTGAAAAAAATGGAAGCTGAAAAAGAAGAGGAAGAAATCACGAAAGAAGAAGTTCTAGCAGGGATTGACGCCGGACTGAAAGAGGTAAAACTTTCAATGGAAGGTAAGTTGGAGGTAAAGACTGCAAGAGAGTTCATTAATGAATTATGAAATTATAGTTAAGCCGACATTTCAGCGGGAGGCTAAAGGCGAAACACTATTCCTCTTTTAAGGAGGATTTTGTTTCATTGATTGATGATTTAGAACAGAATCCTCTGCTAGGAACGGACTTGGGACATGGACTGCGCAAAGTTCGTATGAAAATAACTTCAAAAGGAAAAGGTAAAAGTGGAGGAGCGAGGGTTATAACATTTACTTTAGTCGTTTCTCAACAAGATGCAGTTTTGAATCTTCTCTATATTTATGATAAAGCAGATAGAGCGTCTATATCAGAAAAGGAAATAGAACAACTTCTGAAACAGAATGGATTGAAATAGAATAGAGAAAGGCACTGTTCACTAGTTTGTGCTAATAGGATGTGTAGGGTAATTCTTATAAGGCGGCATCTCAGATGTAGTATTCCGCTAAATCCACAATCCCAGCCCTCATCGCATATTTAGTAGCTTCATGTACATTATTTACTCCCAATTTGCGAAAGATATTCTTACGATGACTGTTTATCGTATGGAAACTAAGATTTTTCTCTGCTGCAATCTCTTTCGTCGTTTTCCCCAATGCAATTTCTTTTAGGATATTCTTCTCCGTTTGTGTCAATAGATGATCGTCTACGCTTGAGGCAGCCAGCGGAGAAGAAGCGCCCGAAAGCAACAGATTGCTGACATGATTGCAAATATACCGTTGTTTGCGGGTGGCACATTGAATGGCAGTCATGATTTCTTCTTTCGAGTTATCTTTCATCACTACCCCGAAAGCCATACTGCTGAACAGTACCTGGCGGAGAAAGTTCAGGCTAAGTTCGTCAGAGAATAGAATCCAGTCGGCTTCCTTGAATCTTTCCTGCAAGACAATCAATTCATCCGCCCCGGCAAAATTGAACAGTGTATAATCCAATACAATCACCGCTTGCGGATGCAATCGTAGCTGCTGAATCAGTTCAGCCTTGTTATCAGCTTCTAAAAGGAGGGACACTTCCTTTTGTTTACTTAGCAGGAACATCATTCCCGCCTTACTGATATCCTGATTGTCTGCGATGATAAATTCTCTCATAATCAACGATGAATAAAAAAACTCCGCTACAAATGTACGCATTTTGCGTGATTTGTAGCGGAGTTATGATAAGATTCTTGTATCCGGATTACCAGGAACGTCCTTTGAAGATATTTGACTGGTCAAGCGGAACGATATTTCCGTTCAATGTCAGGTTATTGTTGCTGAAGTTCGGGCTGATGCTAACCGAAGCAGTATTGTTTCCGCTGCTCATATTGATAAATACTTGAGCGGAGATGCCGATACCCTGAACGCTGAATGAGCAGTTCACATTTCCTTTTTTGTCGATATTCATCTTCATATCCGAAGAATTACCATCTACTGTAACACCACCGATTCCGTTAGGACCTGGGTAAGGAGTGTTGAAAGCAGTCTGTACGGTAGCTCTGTTGCCGTTCATCAAGACGAAGTTGGTGTTTGAAGTAACAAAAGCACTCATACCGTTGCGGAAGACAACTTGATTAGCTTCCAATACAAATTGCTTGTTCTTCAAAGCCTGTACAGCTTGTTGATAGGCTGCCATGTCCTGCACCTCTTCTTCGGCACGGAGTTTTGCTCTTTCTGCATCTCTTTGAGCTTTTCTTTCTGCGCGGCGTGCTGCTGCGTTACTTTCTTGTGCATACATCATTGTGCTTGCACTTACTAATACTAATGCTACTAATGCAATAAACTTTTTCATAACTTTTTTTTGTTTAGGTTTAATACGTTGTTCGTTTATTGCAAAAACAAAGTGTATGCCAGATTGTTCACGAACGTCTTGCAATTTTATATCCGATGGCTGCCACAGTGATACTCATTAAGGGGCTGATAATGTTGAAAAAACAATAAGGTAGATACACAAGTGTGGGTACACTCAAGATAGTAGCTTGTGTCATTCCGCAACTATTCCACGGAATCAATACGGATGTAACGGTTACTGCATCTTCCGTCGTACGGCTTAGTAAGCAACTTTCATACCCTTTCTTGGCATAAATATCGCGAAACATATTTCCCGTCAGAATGATACTGATGTATTGGTCGGCAGTTGTCAGATTAAGAAACAGGCCGGAGCAGACTGTCGCTCCAACCACGCTGACTGTTTTCTTCATGAAGCGGACGAAGATGGAAGTGATACTTCCCAGCATACCGCTTGCTGTCATTGCCCCGCCAAAACACATGGCGCACAGAATCAGCCAAATCGTATTCATCATTCCCGCCATCCCACGTGTAGCGATTAAATCTGTCAGAACGGCATTGTCTGTATGTAAATTTGTCGCTCCATAGACGGTCATCATCAGTCCTTTGAACAAAGAATCGAATCCGGAAACGGCAACTCCGGAAATCTCTTGCAACAACTCCGGCTGAAATATCAAAGCAAAGACACCAGCCAGCAGAGTGGATAGGAACAGCGTAACGATAGAGGGGACTTTCCGTGCTATCAGTATTCCGGTTACAACAGGGACTATTAACAACCACGGAGTGATATGAAACTTTTCGTTCAAAGCGGTTGCTACCTCCGCAATATGTTGTGTATTGCTGGCATCATGGGAAAGTCCTGCCACTGTGAAAATAATCAGCGTGATGATAAGAGACGGTATCGTAGTAATCATCATATAACGAATGTGACGGAACAGGGGAGTGTCTGTGATGGAAGACGCCAGGATAGTGGTTTCGGATAAAGGAGATATTTTATCCCCGAAGTATGCCCCCGAAATGATAGCTCCGGCAATCCATCCATCTTCAAAGCCTTGCGCCTTTCCGATACCCATCAATGCAATACCGATGGTGGCAATAGTGGTCCACGAACTTCCGGTCATTACAGAAATCAACGCGCAGATGATGCAGGTCGATGCTAGGAAGAAACTGGGATGGATAATTTGCATCCCGTAATAGATTAAGGTCGGCACTACTCCGCTAATCATCCAAATGCCACTCAACGCACCGATTATCAACAGAATGATGATGGCTGTTGCCACTCCGGCAATATTGTTAGTGATGGCGAGCTCGTAATCTTTCCAGGGAATCTTATAAAACACCATACCGATCAGGATACAAATGGCTGTAGTGGTAAGCAATGACACTTGACTTCCGCCGCTTAGGGCATCACTGCCAAAGGTACGGATAGTGGCAAACAATAATAACACCAGTACAACAATCGGTATCAACGATATGAGGGGAGAGGGGGCTTTCTTCATCTTGATTCTTATAACCTTTTATTTATTTTCCGGCTACTGCTTGTTGATAGCCGCGCAAAGATACAACAAAAAAGAATGAAATCTTTTGCTTCAAAACATCAGGTAATAAAAATTATTAGATGTTTATATTTGATTGGAATATGTAGGAGACGGCTCAACTGGCAAAAGTCTTGCGCCTGATCCACCAGTAACGGATGAAAAGCACCCCTGTCAGGATGAGGGCGATGGATAATCCGGTATAGAAAACAGAAATGAACGTTTCGGGCAGGAGGTGGAAGCTACGGATGGTGATTCCCAGGGAAATCATGAATATCATTGTAATCCAGCTTTTCACATCGAAAAAGGAGAACGGACAATTCCGGCGTTCTTTCTTTTGCTCGATTCGCTGGGTATGTTTATAGTAGAGCCTTCTGAAAACCAATACGAAGAATAATAAGAAAACCACGGTGGCTTCTCCTATTTTGAACATCCAATCTTGGGAAGTGTTTAACCAGGTCACAATTCCTATTCGCAGAATATTGGCACCGGCTATAATCCAGACGGCACCGGCTGTGATAAGTAAGATTTGTCTGTTAACTCCGTATTTCATTGGCGTTTTATTGTAATAAACGGTTTGACCGTTCGTTTTGTTGACTCATTTCTTGTAGAAAATCGTAATTAATAAAGAAATCCCGGTTAAAACGACTCCGATACTGATAACTCCGTGCCAGCCATACAGTTGCCAAAAGCTGCCTGCCAGAAATGTTCCCATAGAACCACCGATAAAGTAAGTAGTCATGAACACTGTATTAATACGGTTCGAAGCACGCGGATTCAGTTCGAAGATACTTGTCTGGTTACTTAGCTGAATACATTGCATTCCTATGTCAATGATGATGATACCGGCGATGATACCGACAAAGGTGTTTTCACCGACGAAGAACAACAACCATGCAAAGAGAATCAAACCGCAGCCGATAAAGTTGAAGCGGCGTACGCCTACCCGTTTTACGTATTTTCCTACAAAAGAAGCAGTCAGTGCACCGGCTACTCCGCAAAGTCCCAGCATACCGATTACGTCGCTGTTGGCGAAGAACGGAGCTTGTCCCATTTTAAAAGCCAGACAGGACCACATGGCAAGGAGGGAACCGAAATTCAGTGCTGCCCGAATCGAATAAATGCGTAGTTGCGGATATTCTTTCACTAAGGCTAACAGAGATTTCATCAGGTCGCTATATTTTCCCTGGAAGTTGGTTTGAATATCGGGAAGGACTTTTAATACAACAATCGCGCAGATAAACATCATGCCTGCAGCGATGTGATACATTTCCCGCCAGCCAATCAGTTCACCGATAAATCCGCTGACGACACGTGAAGCCAGAATACCGGTCAATAGTCCTGATAAGACAATTCCTACGTTTCTGCCTTTGTGTTCCGGACGGGAAAACTGGGCGGCTATGGGAATGAATATCTGTGGAATCATGGAACAGACTCCCGTGAGGAATGAAGCGATGAGTATCAGATGGAAACTGCGTGTCAGGGCAATCGTCAAGAGGGAGAAGATTAGGACAGTGAAATTGACAAGGATGATTTTCTTTCGTTGATATAAGTCGCCTAAGGGGGTGATGAACAACAGTCCTGCCGCATAGCCTATTTGTGTGACCATGGCAATCAGGTTAGTTCTGAACTCTGATATGCCAAGTTCATGGCGTATCATATTTAATAGAGGTTGGATATAATAGATGTTGGCTACCGAGACACCTGCCACAATAGCAAGTGTCCAGAGGATGGATGCCGGTAGTCCTCCGTTTTCTTTTAATAACTGTTTCATGCGGCAAAGATAATAAAATAAGATGTTTATTCGATGAAGAAAGTAGTGGAAACTGTGTTGCCTTCTCCGTCTACTGCCGTCAGGGAATGTTTGCCGGGAGCGGGTTGCAGGGAAATTTTGTGGAAATCCTGCGTCTGTGTCTGATAAGTGTCGTCAAGATGCCAGAAGATAGTCGCATTGGGGTTGCTGTGTGCCAGTTCGACCGTGAGAAACCCTTTACTGCCGTCCAGTTGTTTGGGCAACTTGATATGGGCGTTCATCGGAGGGTAGATGAACTGCATGGATTGGAAAGAATCTTCTCCACAGCCGGCTTTGAAAGGTGGCAGTGGTTTATATTCCGGATGGTGCTGTTTATAGTACCACTCCCATACGGGTGGCAGGGCAAACCATGATTTCTGAATGGTAGGTTCGGTATTTGCACAGTTTTCATAGATGCGGTGGCTTTCATCGGCAGATAGAGTGACGAGATGATGGTAAGGACAAGCCTCTGTCCGTAATCCGGCAGGAAGAATCAATACGGTATCAGTTTCTTCACAGAAACGTCCTTTCAGATGACCGGACTGGCGGCATATTTCTGCATCAACGAAAACGCCTGTGGGACGTTCGAACCACGGTGAAGAAGGGAGGTAACTGAATATATCGAATAATACAGGACCGGCTGTTTGTGCACCGACCAATCCGGGTTTTCCCTCTCCGGTTGCATTTCCTACCCACACACCTACTGCATAGCGCGGAGTCACCCCCACTGCCCACGCATCACGGAATCCGTAGCTGGTTCCGGTTTTCCATGCGATAGTTTGCATGGATGGAATTGATTTCCAGTCAATCTCTTCGGGGCGGTTGACTTCTGTTAAGGCGGAGAGGGTGAGCCATGCTGCTCCTGCATTAGCCGAAGTGGTTTCTTCCGAATCCTCTTCTACGGAGAGAGGACTGGAGTTACTTTGTTCTCGTTTTTTCTGCTTGTTATGATTGCTTTTATGATTACGGCTTGTTTGCTTCGTATCATTGTTTATTGGCTCTGTATTTTCTGTTTCCAGTAGTATCTGTGCTTCCTTTCCTTGAGATACGGTCGGGGAGGGGCTGTTGCTGGAAAGGCTTCGTCCCATTTGTGCATAGGCATTCGTTACATCCCATAATGTTGCTTCTGCACCTCCTAAAATCAGTGACAAACCATAATGAGAGGCTGCCCGATTGATGGTCTTGAATCCCATCTGTTGCAACAAATGGTGAAACTTGGGTACTCCATATCTTTGTAACATGGTTACAGCCGGGATATTCAACGAACGGGCAAGGGCTTCGGAAGCGGGAACAGCTCCTTCAAACTGCATACTGAAGTTTTGAGGAGTAAATCCGTTGATATTAACCGGTACATCCGGTAACAGCATTTTCGGCAATAAACTTCCTTCCTGTAGCATGGCATTGTAGAGAAAAGGTTTTAAAATACTGCCTGTACTTCTGGGAGCTTGGATCACATCTACCTGGTTTCCTCCTTGTTTACGGTCGAAATGTACATTTCCGCAGTATGCTACTACTTGATTGGTGGGAATGTCGATAACCAGAATTGCCAGGTTGCGGATATCACTTCGATTAAACTCGTTGCTCCACCGTTCTGCCAAACTCTCTATGTGGCTTTGTATCCCTCTGTCAATAGTTGAACGGGTATATAGTCCGTTTCTTTCCTGATAGAAGCGGCTGACTAGGTGGGGAGCTATTTGAGGAAGCGGATGCGGCTCGTCGGGTAACGGTTCGCTGACAGCTAATTCGTAGGTGGACGCATCGATAATCTCTTCTTCAAAAAGTTGCTTTAATAAACGGTTGTAAGGCAAAGGTATAAGAAAAATGTGTTACTTTGCAGATAAACTTAAAAAAAGAAGTGAATGAAACTATATGCTGCG
>ENA-USYP01002783-USYP01002783.1-human-gut-metagenome-genome-assembly--contig:-NODE-2783-length-9917-cov-9.157825_pt1 | contig 9917 bp, 6 predicted proteins | sample MGYA00250065_ERZ773512 | MGnify/ENA primary metagenome ERZ773512 (study PRJEB29103, sample SAMN06112003) | human gut metagenome | biome: human gut; feature: ankylosing spondylitis patient; material... | reverse complement strand
GCACCATCGATGAGGCCGCCATGAAGGAGGTCTGCACCCAGATCACCCTGCGCCTGCTTTCGGGCGACGGCGAGAGTCTGGACAGCGTGGACACCGCTTCGGCAGAGTACCAGACACAGTATCAGGCGGTCTGTGATGCCCTCTCCCAAAACGAAAGCTCCTATCAGGTGCTGGCCACCAAGGTCAACAACGCCATCAAGCTCTCCATTGAGGAATACGTCAAGACCTACAACAAGGCCCACAGCAAGAGCGGAAAATCCGCCGGTGCGCTGGAAAAGATCCTGGCCAAGCTGGGTCTGGGCCAGCAGGAGAGCGACGACGGCACCCCCACTGTCCGCAAGGGGCGGGTGTCGGTGTCGGCCTCCAAGGGCTTCCAGCGGGATTACCCCTACGGCCGCTTTGCCGCCGCCGTGCTGGGCTTCTGCAATGCGGATGGTCAGGGCGTGTACGGTCTGGAAAACTCCTATGAGTCCACGCTGGCCGGTGTGAATGGCCGCACCATCACCCTGCGCAACGCCTACGGCAACGCCATTGCCGATGAAAACGCCACCACCTACGCCGCCAAGGACGGCTCCAATCTGGTGCTCTCGCTGGACGTGAACATTCAGGAGGTGGTGGAGCGCTACCTGAACGAGGCCGTGGCGGCCAACACCGTTGAGAACCGCGGCTGTGCCATTGTGATGAACGTCAAGACCGGTGCCATCCTTGCCATGGCCTCCAAGCCGGACTTTGACCCCAATGACCCGCAGGATTTCAGCGCCAATCTGGCCTACCTGACGGAGCAGGTGCAGGCCGAGCCGGAGCTGTACACCATCTACAAAAAAGACGAGAACGGCAACTACCTGCGGGACGAGAACGGCCAGAAGATCGTGGATGAGGAGGCCGACTACACCGGCACCTACCGGGATATCCAGTGGAAGAACAAGACCATCACCGAGCTGTACTACCCCGGAAGCGTGTTCAAGGTCATCACCGCCGCCATGGGTGTGGACAGCGGCAAGGCGACCTATTACACCACCCTGAACTGCTCCGGTGCTTACGGCGTGGCAAAGCAGACCTACCACTGCGCCGGCAGAAAGTCGCACGGGGCCCAGAATCTGGCCGAGGCCCTGCGCAACAGCTGCAACATCTACTTCATCCAGCTGGGCCAGCGTGTGGGCTCCAGCCTGTTCTATGATTACTTTGATGCCTTTGGCTTTACCGAGCGCACCGGTGTGGACCTGCCCAATGAGACCAGCTTCATGCAGTATTACAGCAAGAGCCGTCTGGGCGAGGTGGAGCTGGCCTCCTCCGCCTTTGGTCAGGCCATGGCCGTGACCCCGCTGCAGGTGTGCACTGCCATCTCGGCGGCAGTCAACGGCGGCTATCTGGTCACCCCCCATGTGGTGGATAAGATCACGGACCAGAACGGCAATGTGGTGCAGGAGATCGGCACCAACATCCGCCGTCAGGTCATCAGCGAGAGCGCCAGCGAGACCATCCGCCAGATCATGGAGTTTGAGGTGGGCGACGGCACCCAGGGCGGCGGCGGCAACGCCTACGTTGCAGGTTACCGCATCGGCGGCAAATCCGGCACCTCCGAGCAGCTGAACATGGACCGCCGCGCCGACGGCGACTACAAGAAGGTGGCATCCTTTGCGGCTGTCCTGCCCGCCAACGACCCGGAGATCCTGGTCTATGTCATGCTGGACGACCCCAACAATGCCCGCACCGACTATTCCTCCATTCTGGCGGCTCCGGTGGTGGGCAACATCATCAGCGAGATCGCGCCCTATCTGGGCATCGCCACCGACGGCGTGGACCGCAGCGGCACCACCGTCAAGGTGCCCAACCTGACGGGCAAGGAGTGGAGCAACGCGCAGGTGCAGCTGAACATCAAGGGCTTGAAGCATCACCTGGCCGAGAGCGAATCCGACCAGACCGCCGCCCTTGTTACCTACCAGTACCCCCGCGCGGGGGCAGAGGTGCCCTACGGCACCACCGTTTATCTGTATACCGATACCTATGAGGGCAAGCACGCCGAGGTGCCGGACGTGACCGGCAAGAGCGCGGACTTTGCCCGGCAGATGCTGAACGCCGCAGGGCTCAACTGCACAGTCGAAGGCTCCGGCACGGTCCAGAGCCAGAGTGAGGCACCCGGCTCCAGCGTCCAGCGGGGAACCATCGTACATCTGATCTGTGGATAAAGGGGAATGAGAGTATGGAAGCAATTGCAGCAAACATCCTGTTGGAGGGTCTGGCCGTCAACGCGCTGGCCCAGTGCGAGACCCCGGTCACGCTGGTGACCACCGACAGCCGTGAGGTCTGCCCCGGGTGCATCTTTGTGGCGTTTCCGGGCGAAAAATTCGACGGCCATGATTTTGCCGCCAAGGCACTGGAAAACGGCGCGCTCTGCGTGGTGCTGAACCACCCCGTGGAAGGCGTGCCGGAGGAGAAGAGCGTGATCTGCCCGGACAGCTACCACGCCATGATGGTGCTGGGGGCCAACTACCGCAGCCAGTTCCACCCCAAAGTGGTGGGCGTGACCGGCAGCGTGGGCAAGACCACCACCAAGCAGATGACCTACGCCGCTATTGCAGGCTTTGGCAGTACCATCAAGACCGAGGGCAACCAGAACAATGAGCTGGGCCTGCCCCGCACCATGTTCCGCATCGGCAAAGAGACCCAGTACGCCGTGGTGGAGATGGGAATGAGCCACGCCGGAGAGATCGAGCGCCTGAGCAAGTGCGCCCGCCCGGATGTGGGCATCATCACCTGCATCGGAGTGTCCCACATCGGCAACCTGGGCAGTCAGGAGAACATCTGCAAGGCAAAGCTGGAGATCTGCGCCGGTCTGCCGGAGGGTGCTCCGCTGGTGCTGAACGGGGACGACCCCTTCCTGCGCAAGGCCGTCCTGCCCGACCATGTCCGCCCGGTCTGGTTCAGTCTGGGCGATGAGAACGCTGATGTCTGTGCCCTGTCCATCCAGCAGGATGAAAAGGGCATGAGCTTTGTGCTGGAGGATCACGAGGAGGGGACTTTCCTCGTAAAGATCCCCGCCATGGGCCGGCATAATGTGGCCAACGCGCTGGCCGCCTACTGCGCCGCCACCCGCTTGGGGCTGAATGCCCGCCGGGTCATTGCCGGTCTGGCCGACTTTGAGCAGACCGGAATGCGCCAGAAGGTGGTGCACGCCAGAGGCGTGGATGTCATTGAGGATTGCTACAACGCCAACCCCGACAGCATGAAGGCCGCGCTGGCCATGTTCAGGGAGTATCCCTGCAAGCGCCGCTTTGCTCTGCTGGGCGATATGCTGGAGCTGGGCGATATCAGCCGCGCCGCCCACGAGGAGGTGGGCCGTCAGGCCGTGGAAAACAAGGTGGACTACCTCGTCACCTATGGCGAGCAGGCCAGGCGCATTGCCGTGGTGGCTGCTGCCAAGGGGCTGCCCACCCTCCATGCCGACACCTACGCTCAGGCCGCCGAGACCCTGCTGCAGAAAATGCAGCCCGGCGATGCCCTGCTGGTCAAGGCCAGCCGCGGCATGGCACTGGAAAAAGTACTGGAGATCTTTTACAAGGAGTAACATCGTGCTATGATTCGTTTCGCCTTGATCGCCGCCTCAACGCTGGGGTTCTTCCTCACGGCGGCGCTCGGGAATCTGATGGTGCCGCTGCTGCGGGCGTTCCAGGGACGCTGGGATGAGCCCAAGGCCCGGCAGACACCATCACCCAGGCAGGAAGCGCCGGATGCCGAGCCGGAGCGCCCGCCGCAGGCCCCCACTATGGGCGGGCTCTGCCTGATGGTGGGGGTGCTGGCTGCTGTGGGCGTGGGCTGGACTGCCGCCTGTGTGGCTCAGCCTGAGCTGCTGGGGGCCGAGAGCCTGTTCTCGGTCCGGCTGCTCACAGCGCTGCTGGGAGCTCTGCTCTTTGGCGGCGTGGGCCTGCTGGAGGATCTGGCCTGCATCCGCAGCCGTTCCGTGCTGGGCCTGCGGCGGCACACCCGCCTTGGGCTGGAAGCCGCTGCCGGTGCCGTGGTGCTGGTGCTGCTGGGGGCCAGGGGCTGCCTTGCAGCCGGGATCACCCTGCCGGGCGTGGGCTATGTCGATCTGGGCATTGCCGCCCCGCTGCTGTGGGAAGGGCTGTTGGTCGCACTGGCCGAGTGTGCCCGCATTGCCGATGGCATGGACGGCATCGTCTGCGGCACGTCCTTTGCGGCCATGCTGGGCCTGATGGGGGTGATGACCCTGCTGGGCTGGTTCCCGCTGGGCGTTCTGCCCGCCGCACTGGCCGGTTCCCTGATGGCTTTCCTGCTCTGGAACTTCCCACCCGCAAAGCTGCGGCTGGGCAGCGTGGGCAGCCTGTTTCTGGCCGGGGTGCTGGGGTGCGTGCCCCTGTGCATCGGCTGGCCTGACCTTACCCTGCCGCTGGCCCTGCCCTTCTGGCTGGAGGGCGGCATGGTGGCCCTGCAGATCCTGGTCTGCAAGGCCAGCCGGGGCCGCAGGCAGCTGTTCCGCTCGGCACCGCTCCACCGCTGGCTGGAGCTGCGGGGCCAGAGCGCGGAACAGATCTTTTATACCTTTTGCGTCATTGCCATGCTGGGCGTGGCGCTGACCGTTCAGCTGGCAAAAATCAGTTAAGGAGGGGTGCAGTTTGGCAACACTCCGCAGAAAAAAAGCAGAGCCGTTTTCCGTCTTTCAGCGGGACCCCGGCCCCTGGCCGCCCATCCTGCTCAACTGGATGGCGACCCTGGCCATCATCATGGTGTTCGGGCTGGTCATGCTGTTCAGTGCAAGCTATACCACGGGCTATCTCCGCTTTGGGGACAGCTTCCATTACATCAAATCCCAGCTGCTCTGCACGGTGCTGGGCCTGGGGATGATGTTCCTGTTCTCCTATTTTGACCACCGCTTCCTGCGCAGAATGGTCAAGCTGGGCTATGTTATCTGCCTGATCCTGCTGGTGCTGGTGCTGTTCAGTAGCCCCATCAACGGCTGCCGCCGGTGGATCAGCTTCGGCGGCCTGACCCTGCAGGCCTCCGAGGTGGCAAAGTTTGAGATGATCCTGCTCACGGCAGACATCGCCGCCAGGACCCCGCAGGTCAAATTCGGCGAGATGCCCCTGCGCAAGTGGGTCCACCACAGCATCGTGGTGGAGCTCATCCGGCCCATCCTGTGGCTGGTGCCTGTCCTGATCCTGCTGGTGCTGGAGCCCCACATGTCGGGCATCCTGCTGACCACGGCCATCGTGGGCACCATCCTGCTGCTGGGCGGCAGCGGCGGCATCATTACCTGGGGCTGTGCCGGTGCCGCGCTGTTCCTGCTGGAGACTTTGCTGAAGCACGTGGACTCCATCGACTACCTGCAGAGCCGTCTGGACGGCTGGACGCAGGATCTTGACCGGATGACCAGCCAGACCAAGCAGAGCCTGTACGCCATCGGCTCAGGCGGTGCCACGGGGCTGGGGCTGGGCAACAGCATCGAAAAGCAGCTCTGGCTGCCGGAGAGCACCAACGACTTTATCTTCAGTGTCGTGTGCGAGGAACTGGGCTTCGTCGGTGCGGTGATCGTCATCGTGCTGTTCGTCCTCTTTCTGGTGCAGGGCTTCTGGATCGCCTTCCATGCCGAAAACCGGTTCTGCACGCTGGTGGGCATCGGCATCATGGCGCAGATCGCCTGGCAGGTGTTCTGCAACATCGCCGTTGTCACCAACACCCTGCCCAACACCGGCATTTCGCTGCCCTTCTTCTCCTCCGGCGGCACCAGTCTGATCCTGCTGCTGGCCGAGATGGGCGTTATGGTCAATATCGGACGCAACGGCGAACGGGCCCGTCTGGAACGGGAGGAAGCCCACGCCGAGCGGGAGCGCCGGCGCAAGGCAAAGACCATTGTGCTGGATACCGCGCGCAGAGCGCAGACAGAACAGTAAGGAGGAACCAGAATGCGTGTACTTATTGCAGCCGGCGGCACTGCCGGCCATATCAACCCGGCTCTGGCCATTGCGGGAGCCATCAAAAAAGCCGACCCCACCGCCGAGATCCATTTTGCGGGCCGGAAGGAGGGCATGGAGTACCGTCTGGTCACACAGGCGGGCTATCCCTTCCATCACATCGAGATCACCGGCTTTCAGCGAAAGCTGAGCCTGAACAATATCAAGCGGAATCTCATTACCCTGTGGAATCTGGCACTTTCCGGCCCCAAGGCCAAAAAGATGATGAAGGATATCCAGCCCGACCTGGTCATTGGCTGCGGCGGCTATGTGTCCGGCCCGGTGGTGCGCTGCGCCGCCAGACAGGGCATCAAGACCGCCCTGCATGAGCAGAACGCCTTTCCCGGCGTGACCAACAAGCTGCTGGCCCCGGATGTGGACATCGTGTTCGCCGCTGTGCCCGCCGCCGTGGAAAAGCTGGGCGCACCCGAAAAGACCATCGTGGTGGGCAACCCCGTCCGGCCGGAGGTGTTCACCCAGGCGAAGAACCGGGAGGCCATCCGCGCCGAACTGGGTGCAGGCGACCGCACCGTGATCCTCTCCTTCGGCGGCAGTCTGGGTGCCCGCCGCGTGAACGAGGTGGTGGCCGACCTCTGCGCCTGGGAGCAGAAGAACAAAAAGCCTGTCCTCCATCTCCATGCCACCGGCCAGTACGGCGTGCAGCTGTTTCAGGATCTGGAAAAGAAAAAGGGCTTTGCCCCCGGCGAGAGCCTTGTGGTGAAGGAATACATCAACAATATGCCCGAGCTGCTGGCCGCAGCGGACCTTGTCATCAGCCGCGCCGGTGCCCTGACACTGGCTGAGCTGGAGGCTGTGGGCCGCGCCGCTGTGCTTATCCCCAGCCCCAACGTGGCAGAGAACCACCAGTATTACAACGCCATGGAGCTGCAGAAGGCCGGTGCCGCTGTGGTCATTGAGGAAAAAGACCTGACCGGCGAAAAGCTGGTGCAGACCGTTTCCGGGATGCTGGCCCAGCCCGGCAAGCTGGCTGAGATGGGCCGCAATGCCCGGAGCCTGTCGGTGGACGACAGCCTGGACCGCATTGCAGATGCCCTGCTCAAGCTGGTCAAGACCCCGTAACGGAAGGAAAAAACAGAGGAAAGGAGGTGCAGCCGGATGCCGCAGAATGACCGGAACAGCCGGAACCGCAAGCGCCGCCGGGCCTACGATCAGGCCCGGGATGACCGGCGCGGCGGGCAGAGCACCCAGCGCCGCAGCAGCGCGGGTGCTGGCAGTGACCTGGGGTACAGCGGGTACGCAGGATATTCCTCCGGCGGCCACCCCATCACGAACCCCAATTATGACCCCGATGCGCCTCGCCCCAGCCGGTATACGGAGCGCACGGTGAACTACGGCTCCTACCCGGATAACAGCATCACCTTTCCCACCGGCGGGCGGAGCAGCCAGAGCGGCGCACAGCGCCCCCGCAGCGGGCAGAACGGCCAGCGGCGCACCTCCGGGGGCAATCAGCGGAACCGCCGCCCGTCTGGCGGCCAGAACCGGAACGCCCAGCGCCGCCCGCAGAACGCCCAGAATCGCAGCGGCCAGCGGATGCGGCCGGTGCAGGGGCAGAACGCCCGGCGTGACCCCGTCCGGCGGGAGGGCAGAAAAAAGCGGAAGCTGACCCGGGCCGCCATCCGACGGCGCAGGCTCATGCGGCGGCTCACGGCCCTTGTCATGCTGCTCTGCGTCATCGGCGCGGGGGTCTACCTCACCGTGACGATGCTGTTCAAGATCAGCTCCATTCAGGTGCAGACAGCGGACGGTGTGGTGCAGGAGGCCGGCGGTTATACCAGCGACCAGATCCTGCAGGCGCTGGATGTCCATCCGGAAGAGAATATCTTCAGCTTTGACCCCGGCAGCAAAGCCGCCGCGCTGGAAAAGGTGTTCCCCATGCTGGAGGATATCCGGGTGGAGCGGGATTACCCCGGCACCGTGGTGGTGCGGGTAACAGAAGCCCGGCCTGCCTGGGCCATGCAGACCTCCTCCGGCTGGCTGACCCTCTCGGGAGGCCTGAAGATCCTGGAAAAGGATTCTGCCCAGCCTGCCGGTCTGCCCACTCTGTACGGCGGCGAACCGGTCTCTGCCGAGCCCGGCGAACAGCTGACCTTTGCAGCAGAGCCCAAGGCCGACAGCACCCCGGACAGCGCCGCCGACAGCAGCGCCTCCGGCACTGTTGAGGAGGAGGCGGACCAGCGGCTGGAAAGCCTGAACACCCTGTTGGCTGCGCTGGATGCCGCAGGCATGAGCGCCGACGTGACCCGCATCGAGTTTGCGGATGTGGACGAGATGGCCTTCCTCTATCAGGACCGCATCAGCGTCTGGCTGGGCACTCTGAACGAGCTGGAATATAAGCTCAAGCTGGCAAAGCACGTTCTGCTGAATGAGGACGGCAAGGGCTGTGCCGCGACCGACACCGGAAAGCTGGACTTCACCCATATCAGCATGTCCAGCACCCGCAAGTTCACCTTTGCACAGGGCGAGCCGGAGCTGCCCTCCGGCTACATCGTGCCTGAACCGGTGGAGGAAACACCCGCCGAAGAAGGTATGACCGGTGAGACGGCAGAAAGCACGGCCACAGACGGCACTGCCCCGGCAGAGGGCGATGCCGCCGCAGATGTTGCGGCTGATACACCAACGGATGCCGCCGCAGCCCCGGCAGGACCCGAAGCCGGACAGACTGTACAGCCGACCCCCGCCGAGGGAACGACCCCGGCAGCGGGCGATGCAGACCCAACCCAAACGACCCAATAAGGAGCGTGTAATGTTATGAAGCTGGAACAATTACTGGAAGGCGTGCCCTTTACGCTGGTGCAGGGCAGCCTGGATACCGAAGTGCAGGACATCATCTACGACAGCCGGAAGGCGGCCCCGGGCCTTGCCTTTGTCTGCATCGTGGGCACCCAGCGTGACAGCCACGAGTTTGCCGCGGACTGCGCCGCCAAGGGCGTGAGCGTGCTGGTCATCCAGCACGACATTGACCTTTCTGCCATGCCCGGTGTGACCGTGGTCAAGGTGGAGAACAGCCGCTATGCCATGGCGCTGATGAGCGGCAACCTCTTTGGCAATCCCTCCCGCCGGATGACCATGATCGGCGTGACCGGCACCAAGGGCAAGACCACCACCACTCACATGATCAAGAGCGTGCTGGAAGCTGCCGGGAAAAAGGTCGGCATGATCGGCACCAACGGCATCTATTTCATGGGCCGTCATCAGGAGACCGCCAACACCACCCCTGAGAGCTACGAGCTGCAAAAGACCTTCCGCCAGTTTCTGGACGCAGGCTGCGATGTGGCCCTGATGGAGGTGTCCAGCCAGGGTCTGATGATGGACCGTGTAGCGGGGGTGCACTATGATATCGGCGTGTTCACCAACCTCTCCCCCGACCACATCGGTCCCGGTGAGCACAAGACCTTTGAGGAGTACCGCAGCTGGAAGGGGCAGCTCTTCCGGCGGTGTGATGTGGGCGTGGTGAACATCGATGACGAGAACACCGAAGCCCTGCTGGAAGGCCACACCTGCAAGCTGGTGACCTATGGCCGCAGTGAAAAGGCCGACTACCGCGCCGAGGGCTGTGAGCTGCTGCGTACCCACGATTTTCTGGGCGTGGCGTTCCACGTCTCCGGCAGAGACAATATGGATGTCAGGGTGAATATGCCCGGCGAGTTCAGCGTCTACAACGCGCTGGCTGCCCTGGCTGTGGGCAAGGTGCTGGGCCTGCCCGATGCCGCCATCCACGAGGGTCTGGGCAAGTGCGTGGTCAAGGGCCGCGTGGAGCTGGTGCCCATCAGCAAAAAGTTCACCATCCTGCTGGACTACGCCCACAACGAGGTCTCCACCGAGAGCCTGCTCACCACCCTGCGGGCGTATCACCCTCACCAGATCGGAAGAGCACACGTCTGAACTCCAGTCACCGTACGTAATCTCGTATGCCGTCTTCTGCTTGAAAAA
>ENA-USYP01002780-USYP01002780.1-human-gut-metagenome-genome-assembly--contig:-NODE-2780-length-9932-cov-8.455403_pt1 | contig 9932 bp, 2 predicted proteins | sample MGYA00250065_ERZ773512 | MGnify/ENA primary metagenome ERZ773512 (study PRJEB29103, sample SAMN06112003) | human gut metagenome | biome: human gut; feature: ankylosing spondylitis patient; material... | reverse complement strand
GACGGCCACAGCGCCCGAGTTGCGGACGCAGAAGCGCTCACCGGCCACACCGGAAACAAAGGCTTTGCCGCTGGTGGCACCGTAGAGTGCCACGTTGCCGATGATGATGTTCTCTTCGGGCTTGAAGGTGATGCCCTCGGGCGGGCGGACGACGAGCTTGCCGCCGGAGAGGCCCTTGCCCATGTAGTCGTTGCAGTCGCCGGTCAGTTCCAGCGTCAGGCCCTTGGGAATGAATGCGCCGAAGCTCTGGCCGCCTGCACCGGTGCAGTGGACGGTGTAGACGTCATCGGGCAGGTCGCTGCCGTACTTGCGGGTGATCTCGCTGCCGAAGATGGCACCAAAGGCGCGGTCGGTGTTGGAGACATCCAGCTTCACGCTCTGAGGGGTCTTGCTGCTGAGCTTGAATTTCTTCATCAGCACCTTCATGTCCAGAGTGTCTTCCAGATGGAAGTCGTAGGTGTCTTCCTTCTGGAAGTGGACATTGCTGTTGACGATGGCGGGGTTGTGCAGGATGCAGTCGAGGTCCATCTTGGACATCCGGCTGTCTGCAGGGGCAGACTTGACATGGAGCAGGTCGGTGCGGCCCACCAGCTCGTCGATGGTGCGCACGCCCAGCTTGGCCATGTATTCCCGCAGCTCCTGAGCAACAAAGGTCAGGTAGTTGATGATATACTCGGGCTTGCCCTTGAACCGCTTGCGCAGCTCGGGGTTCTGGGTGCAGATGCCCATGGGGCAGGTGTCCAGGTTGCAGACACGCATCATCACGCAGCCTTCGCACATCAGCAGGGAGGTGCCGAAGCCGAACTCCTCAGCGCCCAGCATACAGCTGATGGCAACATCGCGGCCGGAGAGCAGCTTGGAATCGCTCTCAATGCGGACGCGGCTGCGCAGTCCGTTCAGGATCAGGGTCTGGTGGGTCTCGGCGATGCCCAGCTCCCAGGGCAGGCCCGCGTTCTTGATGGAGGTGCGGGGGGCTGCACCGGTGCCGCCGTCGTAACCGGAGACAAGGATGACCTGTGCGCCGCCCTTGGCAACACCGGCGGCAATGGTGCCGACACCGGCCTCGCTGACCAGCTTCACGTTGATGTTGGCGTGGCGGTTGGCGTTCTTCAGGTCATAGATCAGCTCGGCCAGATCCTCGATGGAGTAGATATCGTGGTGGGGCGGGGGAGAGATCAGGCCCACGCCGGTGGTGCTGTGGCGGGTCTTGGCGATCCAGGGGTAGACCTTGGCACCGGGCAGGTTGCCGCCCTCGCCGGGCTTTGCGCCCTGTGCCAGCTTGATCTGGATCTCCTCGGCGGAGACCAGATACTTGCTGGTCACGCCGAAGCGGGCCGAGGCTACCTGCTTGATCTTGGAGTTGCTCTCGCTCTGGTAGCGCTCCTCGGGCTCGCCGCCCTCGCCGGTGTTGCTCCGGCCGCCCAGACGATTCAGGGCGATGGCGATGGTCTCGTGAGCCTCGCTGCTCAGGGCACCGTAGCTCATGGCAGCGGCCTTGAACCGCTTGACGATGGAGCTGACAGGCTCCACCTCCTCAAGGGGGATGCCGCCGTTGGGGTCATAGCTGAAGTCCAGCAGGCTGCGCAGGTGCATGCCCTCGGCACCCATGTTGTCCACGGTGCGGGTGAAGTCCTTGAAGGCCTTGTAGTCGCCCGTGAAGCAGGCTTTCTGGAACAGATGGATGGTCTGCGGGGTGAAGAGGTGCTCTTCCTTGCCGCTGCGGAACTTGTGAGCACCGCCGTCGGCCAGCTCCATGTTGATATCCAGACCCAGCGGGTCAAAGGCGGCGTTGTGGGCAGCTTCCACATCCGCCTGAATGTCCTCCAGACCGATGCCGCCCACACGGCTGACCGTGCCGGTGAAGTACTTGTCGATGACATCCTTGGAGATGCCGACCGCCTCAAAGATCTGGCTGCTCTGGTAGCTCTGGATGGTGGAGATGCCCATCTTGGAGGCGATCTTCACGATGCCGTTCAGCACAGCCTTGTTGTAGTCATCCACGGCGGCGTAGTAATCCTTGTCCAGCAGACCCTCGTCGATGAGCTGGGCAATGGTGTCGTGGGCCAGATAGGGGTTGACGGCGCAGGCACCGTAGCCCAGCAGGGTGGCAAAGTGGTGCACCTCGTGGGGCTCGGCACTCTCAAGGATGAGGGCCATGGCCGTGCTCTTCTTGGTGCGGATGAGGTACTGGGACACGGCAGAAACAGCCAGCAGGCTGGGGATGGAGACATGGTACTCGTCAATGTCGCGGTCAGAGAGGATGATGATGTTGGCACCGTCCTTGTAGGCGCGGTCCACCTCCAGGAATACGCGGTCGATGGCCTTTTCCAGGCTGGTGTTCTTATAGTAATTGATGGACACCGTGGCGGTCTTGAAGCCGGGCACATTCATGTGCTTGATCTTGAGCAGATCGGTGCTGGTCAGGATGGGGTTCTGCACCTTGAGCACCTTGCAGTTCTCGGGCTTGTCCTCCAGCAGGTTGCCGTGGGCACCCACATAGACGCTGGTGGAGGTGACCACCTTTTCCCGGATGGCATCGATGGGCGGGTTGGTGACCTGTGCGAACCGCTGCTTGAAGTAGTTGAACAGCGGGGGGTGCTGGTCGCTCAGGACAGCCAGCGGGGTGTCGGTGCCCATGGCTCCGGAAGGCTCGGCACCGGCCCGGGCCATGGGCAGGATCAACTCCTTGATCTCCTCGTATTTGTAGCCAAAGACCTTCTGCAGGCGGGTCAGCTCCTCGCCGGTGTAGCTGGGGACCTTGATGTTGGGGATCTTCAGGTCCTTCAGCCGGACCAGATTCCGGTCGATCCACTCGCCGTAGGGCTCGCGGCTGGCGTAGTATTCCTTCAGCTTCTCGTCATCCACGACCTCGCCCTTGATGGTATCCACCAGCAGCATCTTGCCGGGGCGCAGGCGGTCTTTCATCAGGATATTGTCGGGGGCGCAGGGCAGCACGCCCACCTCGGAGGACAGGATCATCCGGCCGTCCTTGGTGATATAGTAGCGGCTGGGGCGCAGACCATTGCGGTCCAGCACCGCGCCCACCACGTCGCCGTCGGAGAAGAGGATGGCGGCGGGGCCGTCCCAGGGCTCCAGCATGGTGGCGTAATACTGGTAGAAATCGCGCTTCTTCTGGCTGATGTTCTTGTTGTTCTCCCAGGGCTCGGGGATGGTGATCATCACAGCCAGGGGCAGGTCCATGCCGTTCATCACCATGAACTCCAGCGCGTTGTCCAGCATGGCGGAGTCCGAGCCGGAGGTGTTGATGATGGGCAGGATCTTGTTCATGTCGTCCTGCAGGATGGGGCTCTCGATGCTCTCCTCACGGGCCAGCATGGCATCGGTGTTGCCCTTGATGGTGTTGATCTCGCCGTTGTGCAGGATGAACCGGTTGGGGTGGGAACGCATCCAGCTGGGGTTGGTGTTGGTAGAAAAGCGGCTGTGCACCATGCCGATGGCGGATTCGTAGTCCTCGTCCTGCAGGTCAAGGTAGAACAGGCGCAGATCGTGCACCAGGAACATGCCCTTGTAGACGATGGTGCGGCTGGACAGGCTGGGCACATAGGTGCCGTTGCTGGCCTGCTCGAACACCCGGCGGATGATGTAGAGCCTGCGGTCAAAATCAATGCCCTTGCTCACACGGGCAGGCTTTTTGATGAAGCACTGCCAGATGGAGGGCATACAGTCCCGGGCCTTCTGGCCCACGGCATCGGGATCTACCGGCACCCTGCGCCATGCCAGAAACTCAAGCCCCTCCTTGCGGGTGACCAGCTCAAACAGCTTCATGGCCTGTGCCCGCAGGTGCTCGTTCTGGGGGAAGAAGAACATGCCGACACCGTATTCCCGCTCGTTGCCCAGGCTGATGTTCAGCTCATCGGCCACCTTGGAAAAGAACTTGTGGCTGATCTGCAGCATGATGCCCACGCCGTCACCGGTCTTGCCCTCGGCATCCTTACCGGCGCGGTGCTCCAGCCGCTCCACGATGCTCAGGGCATCGCTGACCGTCTGATGGCTCTTGCGGCCCTTGATGTCCACCACCGCGCCGATGCCGCAGGCATCGTGCTCGAACTGAGGGTCATACAGGCCAAGAGGCGTGGCGTTTTCCGTAAATTGATCCATTGCCTTTCCCATCCTTATCTCTCAAAATATCCTCCGGGCCGCGGCACATTCCGCAGCCGATCTTGCACAGAAAACAAAAAGCGCCCCAGAAGGGTATAGAATACCCCTCTGGAACGCCTTTGTTCCGTTAGCTTTATTATAATGATTCGTGAAGATTGTTCAAGTGGGAGGTGCAACAAACTTTAGTACACCAAAGCCCGCACTTCTTGTGCGCTTTGATGGGATGATGAACGCATTTCATCAAAACCTTGAAAAAAACCGCCGCATCCGGCTGCCGGTCTGGGGCAGGGGATACGGCGGTTTGCGTATGATTGCGGGGCGTTTCTGTCCTTAGTGCTTTGCGGCGCGCTGTTTGCGGTCGAAGAACCACCCGCATACCAACAGACCGATGCCAAAGATCAGAAGCACGGCAGCCAGCCAATCGGTGGTACCGGTCTGGATCAGGGTCACGGTCGTGGTGTTCTGCGTGGGCGTTTCCTCCGGCTGGGCCAACGACGCGGACGTGTCAGTCTGAGCCGGTTCCTCCGCAGGCAGCTCGCCGGGGGCCTCGGTTTCCTCTGTTTCCTCGGTTTCCTCTGTTTCCTCGGGGATCTCGGTTTCCTCAGGCTCCTCGGGGGTCTCCGGCCCCTCAGGCTCCTCGGGGATCTCGGGGGTCTCCGGGTCTACGGGAACGACCGGAACATAGGGGGTGTCCGGGCTGTTCTTCAGGTTGGTAAAGACGACCTTGGCGGTGTCGTTCTGGGGCACAACGCCGGTCTCTGCAGGGTTGAGATTCAGCAGGGTCCAGCCGTCCTGAGCGGTTTCGGTGATGGTATAGCCGATGCCTGCGGGCAGGTTCGAGAGCGTGATGCTCTCGCCGCTTTTCAGGGTGAAGGATGCCTTGCCGTTTTTGAACGGGACACCGCACCATTTGTCGTCGATCGTGGTGATGGTATCATCGTCCAGCGTGAGCTCAAAGGTGAACGCGGTGTCATAGTCGCTCGGCAGCAGTTCCCCGAGCGTCTCTTTGCAGACGGTCAGGCTGCCGATGCTGCCGTGTGCGGCCTTGAGGGACAGGGGGCCGGTGTAAGAATTGACGGGTGCGACGAGAACCATGTGCAGATCCGCTTCGTCCCCGTGGGCGTTCCAGCGGGTGGCTTCAGAGTCGTCATACCAGCCGGTAATGAAATCATAGCAGTCCGGTTCGCCGTCCAGCGTCCAGCCTTTGCCGGTATCGCCAAAGGTGATGGTGGCACCGTCTGCGTTGTAGATGTCGTCACCAGAAAGCCTTGCGTGATTGTTGTACAGCTCTACATCGTCTGAAAGAATCGCAGTGCCAGAGTTCACAAGTCCGCCGCCTACAGAACCGGCATGGTTATAGCGTACACTGCCGGCCAGCAGGTTCAGCGTCGCATGCTCATCGTTTTGGATACCGCAGTTGCTGTTGTATTCCACCTGCAGATTGGCACCCTTTTCCACGGTGAAGAGATTGCAGTTGACGATACCGGACACCGTATTGTAGTTGGCAGTGACATTTGCACCGCTTTCTATCAGAAAAGCACCCTGCTTCAGATCACCCATCACTTGATTGTAGATGCCATGGGCACCGTTGTGGTTGGCGGTGACATTTGCACCGGACTCAATCGTCAGATAGGAATCGTAACTGTTGTAGATACCGAGCTTAGCATTGTTGTCCACTGAAACATTGGCACCATTCTGGATGTGCAGCTTACAGCTGTTCACGATGGCAGCCAGGCCCTTGTTCTGACATACGGAGACGTTTGCACCACTTTCAATGGTCAGGTCGGCGCCTGCATACACATACAAACCGCCAGAGCCGTAGCCCGGGTCATTTGTGCCGTTGCCGTCGCAGATGACCTGCGAACCGCCTTGGATCACGCCAATGCCGCCGACACCAAGGCCGGAACCGCCATTGTCGCGGATATCAAGGGTAGAACCGGAATCCACGTCAAGGCCATCAACGAAAACAGCGTAGCCATACCATGCGCCGGTGTTTCCGGTGGCGGTCAGGGTCGAGGATTCCATGGTCAGCTTACCGCCATAGCAGCCAATGCCGAAGCCGTAGCCATCAGGATCGGATTTGCCGTTGTCCATCACCACGACATTTGAACTGGACAGTGTGATGTCGATCGGATTGATCGTCATGGCCGCATGGGCACAGCCTGTGATCTCAAGATAAGAGTTGTTGATCTTGATCTCACGGTTAGGTTGTCCTTTAAATTCCGAGTCATCGGCGTAGATACCACTTGCACGATAATTAGAGACACCACGGATCACGGCGTATGATCCATCCAGATACAGGTTGCTCTTCTGATACAGATAGATGCCGCTGCCGCAGCTTCCATCCGGGATCAACGTAAAGTTGACGTTGTTCAGTCTCAGATTCGAGTTGCTGATCAGGTTGGCCGTTCCTCCTGCGCCACCTTCATGGGTATGAGTATGCGCATAGATATTCAGCGTAAGATCTTTAAACGTGATATCACTGTGCGATGCATACATACCGTTCTGGTTCAGCGTCAGCGTGTAGGTATTGCCGCCGGAAATGGTCAAGTTCTTACTATGGAACTCAAGGCCCGTATACCACTCAATGTCCTTCAGTAGGTCGATCTGATCACCATCCGTCGCGGCAGTGATTGCATCGTCCAGTGTGGAGTAGTAGTACGTATCGTCGATCTTGTCGATCTTGCACACAGCCGGGGTTGTGGGGCTTGTGGTGCTGCCGTCGTCGTCCGCAGAGTCATAGTCATCCGATTCCTCGTCAAGAGGCTGGGGAGTGGGCTTTGCCGCAGACGGGCCATCCGCTGCTGCTTTATCGCTGCCCGCGTCCGCAGGGCTTTTCTCCGGGGTTGTGGTGCCGCCCGTGCCGCCGGTGCTGCCGGTGCTGCCGGTGCTGCCGGTGCCGCCAGTGCCGCCAGTGCCGCCGGTGCTGCCGGTGTCGCCAGTGCCGCCGGTATCGCCAGTGCTGCCGGTGCTGCCGGTGCTGCCGGTGCTGCCGGTGCTGCCGGTGCTGCCGGTGCTGCCGGTGCCGCCGGTGTCGCCAGTGCTGCCGGTGCTGCCAGTGTCGCCGGTGCTGCCGGTGCTGCCAGTGCTGCCAGTGCTGCCGGTGCTGCCGGTGCTGCCGGTGTCGCCAGTGCCGCCAGTGCTGCCGGTGCCGCCAGTGCCGCCGGTGCTGCCGGTGCTGCCGGTGCTGCCGGTGTCGCCAGTGCCGTCCGCAGGGTCATCGTGGTCCACATCCGCAAGGCTTTTCCCTGAGCCTGTCTCAGCATCCGTGCCGGATTTTGCATCCACGACAGCAGAGTTCTGTTCCTGCGAATCATCAAGGGAGTAGGGGACGGTGGAAAGGTCACTCCAGTCCAGAATGGTGCCGTCCGAATCCGTGATGGTGGGGTCGGGGCTCAGTGCAAGTACACTCAGCGGCAGAACATGAAGCAGCAATCCGATGGTAAGTATCACTACGAACCATCTCTTTTTCATAATTTTTTCTCCTCCTCTTTCTAAAATATAGTACATTTTGTGTACTGCTAATATAGTAGCATCGGATGTTCGGAAATACAAGAGGTTCAAACGAATTTGAAACCGAAAGATCCAAATTTTTGAAACGGTGGGGAACCGCGCCGGAGTTTCTCCGGAAAATGATTCCTGCACAGGAGTGAAAGCTTATCCATACGCCGGAAATTCCCAGAAATTATGAAAAAGTTTCGACACAAGAAAAACTCCCGGGAAATCCCGGGAGCATAGCAGAAACGAAGCAAGAAATTCCCTGCGGCGGCAGTCAGCGTCCCAGAATGGCCCGCAGGTCCTCTTCCGGGGTCGTGACGGCCATCAGGTTGTAGCGCCGCTGAAGCTCCTGCACCACCCCCGGAGAGAGAAAGGCCGGGAGGGTGGGGCCGAGGCGGATGTTCCGGATGCCCAAAGCCAGCAGGGCGATCAGGATGCAGACTGCCTTCTGCTCGAACCAGCAGAGCACCAGCGAGAGCGGCAGGTCGTTGACGGTGCAGCCGAAGGCATCGGCCAGAGCCAGTGCGATCCGGATGGCGCTGTATGCGTCGTTGCACTGGCCCACATCGAGGATGCGGGGCAGGCCAGTGCCGGGCACTGTGCCCAGAGGCAGATCGTTCAGCCGGAATTTTCCGCAGGCAAGGGTCAGAATGACCGTATCCGGCGGTGTCAGCTTGGCAAACTCGGTGTAATAACGGCGGGTGGGCCGGGTACCGTCGCAGCCGCCGACCAGAAAGAAGTGACGGATCTGCCCGCTTTTCACGGCCGCAACGATCTCATTGGCGTGGGAGAGCACAGCGCTCCGCGCAAAGCCGGTGGTGACCGTTTTGCCGCCGTTCATGCCCGGGATGATGGTATCCTCCGGGTAGCCGCCCAGTTCCAGCGCTTTCCGGATGACGGGGGTGAAGTCCCGGTCCTCCCCGATGTGCGGCACCCCGGGATAGGAGACCACCGAGGTGGTAAAGACCCGGTCGGCGTAGCTGGGGCGCAGCGGCATGATACAGTTTGTGGTGAAGAGGATGGGGGCGGGGATGTCCTCAAACTCCGACTGCTGGTTCTGCCAGGCGGTGCCGAAATTTCCCTTGAGGTGCGAATAGCGCTTTTTCAGCTCCGGATAACCGTGGGCGGGCAGGAGTTCCGAGTGGGTATAAACGTTGATGCCCTTGCCCTCGGTCTGGGCCAAAAGCTGCTGGGTGTCGTAAAGGTCGTGGCCGGAAATGACGATGAAAGGCCCTTTCTCGATGGTCAGAGGGACTTCTGTCGGTTCCGGTTCGCCAAAGGCACCGGTGTTGGCATGATCCAGCAGTTCCATGGTGTGGAAGCTGGCTTCTCCGGTCCTTTGCACCAGGAGCCAAAGTTCTTCCATGGATAGCCCCGAGGTGCCCACTGCCTTCAGGGCGGTACAGTAAAATTTGTCCAGCTCCGGGTCGATGCGGCCCAGCACCCGAGCATGATAGTTATAAGCGGCCATTCCCCGCAGGCTGAACAGCACAAAGCATTTCAGGCTTCGCACATCCGGGTCAGGCTCCTGCCAGAGCTGCTGCATATCATAGTCCTCGGCAATGCCCGGACAGGCGGCGTGGATCTTCTCAATCAGCTGCCCGACGGTGTGTTCGTCAAAATTTACATTGGTGATGGTGGTGAACAGCCCCTGCATCAGCAGCAAAGCCTGCTCCGGAGCCGGAGCACGGCCTTCGCCAATGAGCTGCTCCGCATACCGGATCAGGGCACCGGTCAGCCGGTCCTGCGCCGCTGCGGTCGGAGCCGATTTCCCGCACACACCTGCCCGACCGGTACAGGCAGTCCCGTTGGCCGCCTGCTCACATTGGAAACAAAACATCTGCTCATCCATAAAAATACTCCCTTCGCTTTCTGGCAAAGGGAGTATGGACAACGGACAGAGGAAATATGCAGGAAAAAAAAGGGCCGCACCCCTTCGGATGCAGCCCTCAGAAAAGGAATGCTTAGTAGGTGATGCCCTGTGCCATCATGGCGGTGGCCACCTTCAGGAAACCGGCGCAGTTTGCACCGACCATCAGGTTGCCCTCGGAACCAGCAGCAACGGAAGCATCGTAGGAAGCGTGGAAGATGCCCTCCATGATGCCCTTCAGCTTGGCATCCACTTCCTCAAAGCTCCAGCTCAGACGCTCGGAGTTCTGGCTCATCTCCAGACCGGAGGTGGCCACGCCGCCGGCGTTGGCTGCCTTTGCGGGTCCGTACAGGACACCATTGGACAGGTAGACCTCAATGGCCTCGGGCGTGCTGGGCATGTTTGCGCCCTCGCAGACAACGGTGCAGCCGTTCTTGACCAGAGC
>ENA-USYP01002773-USYP01002773.1-human-gut-metagenome-genome-assembly--contig:-NODE-2773-length-9961-cov-3.038952_pt1 | contig 9961 bp, 7 predicted proteins | sample MGYA00250065_ERZ773512 | MGnify/ENA primary metagenome ERZ773512 (study PRJEB29103, sample SAMN06112003) | human gut metagenome | biome: human gut; feature: ankylosing spondylitis patient; material... | reverse complement strand
GATCTCTATTCGCCGTGGCCGGAAGAGGCTAACCGTACATTGACCGGGCATCTGGCGATGTATCACTTCTCTCCAACCGAAACTTCCCGGCAAAACTTGCTGCGTGAAAACGTTGCGGATAGCCGAATCTTCATTACTGGTAATACAGTCATTGATGCACTGTTATGGGTGCGTGATCAGGTGATGAGCAGCGACACGCTGCGTTCAGAACTGGCGGCAAATTACCCGTTTATCGACCCCGATAAAAAGATGATTCTGGTGACCGGTCACAGGCGTGAAAGTTTCGGTCGTGGCTTTGAAGAAATCTGCCACGCGCTGGCAGACATCGCCACCACGCACCAGGACATCCAGATTGTCTATCCGGTGCATCTCAACCCGAACGTCAGAGAGCCGGTCAATCGCATTCTGGGGCATGTGAAAAATGTCATTCTGATCGATCCCCAGGAGTATTTACCGTTTGTCTGGCTGATGAACCACGCCTGGCTGATTTTGACCGACTCAGGCGGCATTCAGGAAGAAGCGCCTTCGCTGGGGAAACCGGTGCTGGTGATGCGCGATACCACTGAGCGTCCGGAAGCGGTGACGGCGGGTACGGTGCGTCTGGTAGGCACGGATAAGCAGCGAATTGTCGAGGAAGTGACGCGTCTTTTAAAAGACGAAAACGAATATCAAACTATGAGCCGCGCCCATAACCCGTATGGTGATGGTCAGGCATGCTCTCGCATTCTGGAAGCGTTAAAAAATAATCGGATATCACTATGAGTTTTGCGACCATTTCTGTTATCGGACTGGGTTACATCGGGCTGCCTACAGCAGCTGCGTTTGCCTCACGGCAAAAACAGGTGATTGGTGTCGATATCAACCAACACGCGGTTGATACCATCAATCGTGGCGAAATCCATATCGTCGAGCCTGATTTGGCGAGCGTAGTAAAAACTGCCGTAGAAGGCGGTTTTTTACGAGCGAGCACGACGCCAGTTGAAGCGGATGCCTGGCTGATTGCTGTACCTACGCCGTTTAAAGGCGATCATGAGCCAGATATGACCTACGTTGAATCGGCTGCTCGCTCCATTGCGCCAGTGCTGAAAAAAGGCGCGCTGGTGATCCTTGAATCCACCTCGCCGGTGGGGTCAACCGAGAAGATGGCAGAATGGTTAGCAGGGATGCGTCCAGATCTCACTTTCCCACAGCAGGTGGGCGAGTTGGCGGACGTCAACATTGCTTACTGCCCGGAACGCGTGTTACCGGGCCAGGTTATGGTCGAGCTGATTAAAAACGATCGCGTGATTGGTGGTATGACGCCGGTTTGTTCGACCCGCGCCAGCGAACTGTACAAAATTTTCCTCGAAGGTGAGTGTGTCGTCACTAACTCGCGGACGGCGGAAATGTGTAAGCTCACCGAAAACAGCTTCCGCGATGTGAATATCGCTTTTGCTAATGAATTGTCGCTGATTTGTGCCGATCAGGGGATTAACGTCTGGGAACTGATTCGCCTGGCGAATCGTCACCCTCGCGTTAATATTCTTCAGCCTGGCCCTGGCGTGGGCGGTCACTGCATTGCTGTTGATCCGTGGTTTATCGTGGCACAGAACCCCCAGCAGGCGCGGCTTATCCGTACCGCGCGCGAAGTTAACGATCACAAACCGTTCTGGGTTATCGATCAGGTGAAAGCGGCGGTTGCCGACTGCCTTGCTGCTACCGATAAACGCGCCAGTGAACTGAAAATCGCCTGCTTTGGTCTGGCGTTTAAACCGAATATTGATGACCTGCGCGAAAGCCCGGCGATGGAAATCGCTGAACTGATCGCCCAGTGGCACAGCGGCGAAACGCTGGTTGTTGAGCCTAACATCCACCAGTTGCCGAAAAAACTGACCGGGCTTTGTACTCTGGCGCAGCTTGACGAGGCGCTGGCAACGGCAGACGTGCTGGTGATGCTGGTCGATCATAGTCAGTTCAAAGTTATCAATGGCGACAATGTCCATCAGCAGTATGTCGTCGATGCCAAAGGAGTCTGGCGCTGATGAGAAAAATTCTGATAACAGGTGGTGCCGGGTTTATTGGCTCGGCGCTGGTGCGTTATATCATCAACGAAACGAGCGATGCGGTGGTAGTGGTCGATAAGCTGACCTACGCCGGAAACCTGATGTCGCTGGCACCGGTCGCGCAAAGCGAGCACTTTGCCTTTGAGAAAGTTGATATCTGCGATCGGGCAGAACTGGCACGCGTATTCACTGAGCATCAGCCAGACTGTGTCATGCATCTGGCAGCCGAAAGCCATGTTGACCGTTCTATGGACGGCCCGGCAGCGTTTATTGAAACCAACATTGTCGGGACTTATACATTGCTTGAAGCGGCGCGGGCTTACTGGAATACGCTGACGGAAGATAAAAAATCAGCGTTCCGTTTTCATCATATCTCCACCGACGAAGTATATGGTGACCTGCACTCGACGGATGATTTCTTCACCGAAACCACGCCGTATGCGCCGAGCAGCCCTTATTCCGCGTCAAAAGCCAGTAGCGACCATCTGGTGCGCGCCTGGCTGCGGACCTACGGTCTGCCGACGCTGATCACCAACTGCTCGAATAACTACGGTCCTTACCACTTTCCGGAAAAACTGATCCCGCTGATGATCCTCAACGCGCTGGCGGGTAAACCGCTGCCGGTATATGGCAACGGGCAGCAAATCCGTGACTGGCTGTATGTGGAAGATCACGCCCGCGCGCTGTATTGCGCGGCGACCACCGAGAAAGTCGGTGAAACCTATAATATTGGTGGTCACAACGAGCGTAAGAATCTCGATGTTGTGGAAACCATTTGCGAGCTGCTGGAAGAACTGGCTCCGAACAAGCCGCACGGCGTGGCGCACTATCGTGACTTGATCACCTTTGTCGCTGACCGTCCGGGGCATGATCTGCGTTATGCCATTGATGCTTCGAAAATTGCCCGTGAACTTGGTTGGCTGCCACAGGAAACCTTTGAAAGTGGAATGCGTAAAACGGTGCAGTGGTATCTGGCTAATGAAAGCTGGTGGAAGCAGGTGCAGGACGGCAGCTATCAGGGCGAGCGTTTAGGTCTGAAAGGCTAATTTTCAGCGGAGGCAAACATGAAAGGTATTATCCTGGCGGGCGGTTCCGGCACCCGATTGCATCCGATTACGCGCGGCGTATCGAAGCAACTGTTGCCGATTTACGATAAGCCAATGATTTACTATCCGCTGTCGGTGCTGATGTTGGCCGGTATCCGCGAAATTCTCATCATCACTACGCCGGAAGATAAAGGTTATTTCCAGCGCCTGCTGGGCGATGGTAGTGAGTTCGGTATCCAGCTGGAATACGCCGAACAGCCCAGCCCGGACGGTCTGGCGCAGGCCTTTATCATCGGTGAAACCTTCCTCAACGGTGAACCTTCTTGTCTGGTGCTGGGCGATAACATCTTCTTCGGTCAGGGCTTCAGTCCGAAGCTGCGTCATGTTGCGGCGCGCACGGAAGGGGCGACGGTATTTGGCTATCAGGTGATGGACCCGGAACGCTTTGGCGTGGTGGAGTTTGACGACAATTTCCGCGCTATCTCGCTGGAAGAAAAGCCAAAACAGCCGAAGTCAAACTGGGCGGTGACCGGGCTTTATTTCTACGACAGTAAAGTCGTGGAGTACGCAAAGCAGGTGAAGCCGTCGGAGCGTGGTGAACTGGAGATTACCTCCATCAACCAGATGTACCTCTGCTCGGGCGCGGATTTGCCTGGCTGGACACTGGCACTCACGACAGCCTGATTGAAGCCAGTACCTTTGTGCAGACAGTAGAAAAACGCCAGGGCTTTAAGATTGCTTGCCTGGAAGAGATCGCCTGGCGTAACGGCTGGCTCGATGACGAGGGTGTGAAGCGTGCTGCCAGTTCATTAGCGAAAACTGGCTACGGCCAATATCTGCTGGAGTTACTTCGTGCCCGTCCGCGCCAGTATTGAGCCACTAACCTGGGAAAACGCCTTCTTTGGTGTTAACAGCGCCATCGTGCGCATTACGTCTGAAGCACCGCTCCTGACGCCAGACGTGTTAGCGCCGTGGTCACGGGTGCAGGCCAAAATTGCGGCATCAAATACGGGTGAACTGGATGCCCTGCAACAGCTGGGATTCTCCCTGGTAGAAGGTGAAGTTGATTTGGCGCTACCCGTGAACAATGCCAGTGATAGCGGTGCTGTAGTGGCACAAGAGACCGATATTCCCGCATTACGTCAGTTAGCCAGCGCCGCATTTGCGCAAAGCCGTTTTCGTGCGCCGTGGTATGCGCCTGACGCCAGCAGTCGCTTTTATGCACAGTGGATTGAAAATGCCGTGCGCGGCACCTTTGATCATCAATGTCTGATTTTACGTGCGGCGTCCGGCGATATTCGCGGCTATGTCTCTTTACGGGAACTCAATGCGACAGATGCGCGAATTGGCCTGCTGGCTGGACGCGGTGCAGGTGCTGAGCTGATGCAAACGGCGCTAAACTGGGCGTATGCTCGCGGTAAAACAACTTTGCGGGTGGCGACCCAAATGGGCAACACCGCCGCGCTTAAACGATACATACAAAGTGGTGCGAATGTAGAAAGCACCGCGTACTGGTTATACAGGTGATCACATGATTCCATTTAACGCACCGCCGGTGGTGGGAACCGAACTCGACTATATGCAGTCGGCAATGGGTAGCGGCAAACTGTGTGGCGATGGCGGTTTTACCCGTCGCTGCCAGCAGTGGCTGGAGCAACGTTTTGGCAGCGCCAAAGTGTTACTGACGCCGTCCTGCACCGCTTCGCTGGAGATGGCGGCGCTGCTGCTCGATATCCAGCCTGGCGATGAAGTGATCATGCCGAGCTACACCTTTGTCTCCACCGCCAATGCCTTTGTGCTGCGTGGCGCAAAAATCGTTTTTGTGGATGTTCGCCCGGACACCATGAACATCGACGAAACGCTGATTGAAGCGGCGATCACCGACAAAACGCGCGTTATCGTGCCGGTCCATTACGCGGGTGTGGCCTGCGAAATGGACACCATTATGGCGTTGGCGAAAAAGCATAATCTGTTTGTGGTAGAAGATGCCGCTCAGGGCGTGATGTCCACTTACAAAGGGCGTGCACTGGGAACCATTGGTCATATTGGCTGCTTTAGCTTCCATGAAACCAAAAACTACACGGCGGGCGGTGAAGGCGGCGCGACGCTGATTAACGATAAAGCGTTAATCGAACGAGCCGAGATCATCCGTGAAAAGGGCACTAACCGCAGCCAGTTCTTCCGTGGTCAGGTCGATAAATATACCTGGCGCGATATTGGCTCCAGCTATTTGATGTCCGATCTGCAAGCTGCGTACCTGTGGGCGCAACTGGAAGCAGAGTCGGAACAATATGAATCGATTGGTTTTGTCTTTTACCGGAGGCAGCTGATAGTATCCCGATTGTATCAACCAGCAACGTCTGGCGCTGTGGCAAAACTACTACGATGCGTTAGCGCCTCTGGCGAAAGCCGGGCGTATCGAGCTGCCGTCGATTCCCGATGGCTGCGTGCAGAACGCGCATATGTTCTACATTAAACTGCGGGATATTGATGACCGGAGCGCGTTGATTAACTTTCTGAAAGAAGCGGAAATCATGGCGGTGTTTCATTACATTCCGCTGCACGGTTGCCCTGCGGGGGAACACTTTGGTGAGTTCCACGGTGAAGATCGCTACACCACCAAAGAGAGCGAGCGCCTGCTGCGCCTGCCGCTGTTCTACAACCTGTCGCCCGTCAATCAGCGTACGGTAATTGCGACTTTGTTGAACTACTTCTCCTGATATGTCGTTGGCAAAAGCGTCCTTGTGGACGGCGGCCAGTACACTGGTCAAGATTGGTGCCGGGTTACTGGTCGGTAAGTTGCTGGCGGTGTCATTTGGTCCGGCGGGGCTTGGGCTGGCGGCAAATTTCCGCCAGTTGATTACCGTGCTCGGCGTGCTTGCCGGGGCTGGCATCTTTAACGGTGTAACCAAATACGTTGCCCAGTACCATGATAATCCGCAACAGCTGCGCCGCGTGGTCGGCACTTCATCAGCGATGGTACTTGGTTTCTCTACGCTGATGGCGCTGGTTTTTGTGCTGGCAGCTGCGCCAATCAGCCAGGGATTGTTTGGTAATACCGACTATCAGGGGTTGGTGCGTTTAGTGGCGCTGGTGCAAATGGGGATCGCCTGGGGCAACCTGTTACTGGCGCTGATGAAAGGCTTTCGCGATGCCGCAGGTAATGCGTTATCGCTGATTGTCGGCAGCTTGATTGGCGTTCTCGCGTACTACGTCAGTTACCGTTTGGGCGGTTATGAAGGGGCGTTGCTGGGTCTGGCGCTGATTCCCGCGCTGGTGGTAATTCCTGCCGCCATCATGTTGATCAAACGTGGTGTCATCCCGTTAAGCTATCTGAAACCCAGCTGGGATAACGGTCTGGCAGGGCAGTTGAGCAAATTTACGCTCATGGCGTTGATTACGTCGGTGACCTTGCCTGTTGCTTACATCATGATGCGTAAACTGCTGGCGGCGCAGTATAGCTGGGATGAGGTGGGGATCTGGCAAGGGGTGAGCAGTATTTCCGATGCCTACCTGCAATTTATTACGGCATCGTTCAGCGTATATTTGCTGCCTACGTTGTCGCGGCTAACGGAAAAGCGCGATATCACCCGGGAAGTGGTTAAATCGCTGAAATTCGTCTTACCGGCAGTGGCGGCGGCGAGTTTTACCGTCTGGCTGCTGCGTGATTTTGCTATCTGGCTGCTGTTGTCGAATAAATTTACCGCTATGCGCGATCTCTTTGCCTGGCAGTTAGTGGGTGATGTGTTAAAAGTGGGCGCTTATGTCTTTGGTTATCTGGTGATCGCCAAAGCGTCACTGCGGTTTTATATTCTGGCGGAAGTCAGCCAGTTCACTTTATTGATGGTATTTGCCCACTGGCTAATCCCTGCGCATGGTGCACTGGGCGCGGCGCAGGCATATATGGCAACTTATATCGTCTATTTTTCTCTTTGTTGTGGCGTGTTTTTACTCTGGCGTAGGCGGGCATGACTGTACTGATTCACGTACTGGGATCGGATATCCCTCACCATAACCGAACCGTTTTGCGGTTTTTCAATGACGCGCTGGCCGCGACGAGCGAGCACGCGCGCGAGTTTATGGTTGTTGGCAAGGACGACGGCTTAAGTGATAGCTGTCCGGCGCTTTCTGTGCAATTTTTCCCTGGGAAAAAATCGCTGGCGGAAGCGATCATCGCGAAAGCAAAAGCTAACCGTCAGCAGCGATTTTTTTTCCACGGTCAGTTCAATCCCACACTGTGGCTGGCTCTGCTGAGTGGTGGCATTAAGCCCAGCCAGTTTTTCTGGCATATCTGGGGGGCAGACCTGTATGAGCTTTCCAGTGGCTTGAGATATAAGCTTTTTTACCCGCTACGTCGCCTGGCGCAAAAGCGAGTCGGCTATGTATTTGCCACCCGCGGTGATTTGAGCTTTTTTGCCAAAACGCATCCAAAGGTGCGGGGAGAACTGCTGTACTTCCCGACGCGGATGGACCCTTCTCTCAATACGATGGCGAACGATCGGCAACGTGAAGGGAAAATGACCATTCTGGTGGGGAACTCCGGCGACCGCAGCAATGAGCATGTCGCCGCCTTACGTGCCGTTCATCAGCAATTTGGCGATACGGTAAAAGTGGTGGTGCCGATGGGATATCCGCCTAATAACGAAGCGTACATTGAGGAAGTTCGTCAGGCGGGGCTGGAGTTATTCAGCGAAGAAAATCTGCAAGTTCTGAGCGAAAAACTGGAATTTGACGCCTATCTGGCGCTACTTCGTCAGTGCGATCTTGGTTACTTTATTTTTGCCCGCCAGCAGGGCATTGGTACGCTGTGCTTACTGATTCAGGCGGGCATTCCTTGTGTGCTTAACCGGGAAAATCCGTTCTGGAAGGATATGACGGAACAGCATTTGCCGGTGCTGTTTACTACCGACGATCTCAACGAGGATATTGTGCGTGAAGCGCAGCGCCAGTTGGCGTCGGTGGATAAAAACACCATTGCCTTCTTTAGCCCTAACTATCTACAAGGCTGGCAGCGGGCGTTGGCGATTGCCGCCGGGGAGGTCGCATGAGTCTGCTGCAATTCAGTGGCCTGTTTGTGGTCTGGCTGCTCTGCACGCTGTTTATTGCCACGCTGACCTGGTTTGAGTTTCGCCGTGTGCGTTTTAACTTCAATGTCTTCTTTTCATTGCTGTTTTTGCTCACCTTTTTCTTCGGCTTCCCGCTGACCAGCGTGCTGGTATTTCGCTTTGATGTTGGTGTCGCGCCGCCAGAAATCTTGTTGCAGGCGTTGCTTTCTGCGGGCTGCTTCTACGCGGTTTACTATGTCACCTACAAAACCCGCCTACGCAAACGCGTTGCTGATGTACCGCGCCGTCCGCTGTTTACCATGAACCGCGTGGAGACCAATCTTACGTGGGTGATCCTGATGGGCATCGCGCTGGTAAGCGTCGGCATCTTCTTCATGCACAACGGCTTTTTGCTGTTCCGGCTTAACTCCTACAGTCAGATCTTCTCCAGTGAAGTCTCCGGCGTGGCGTTAAAACGCTTCTTTTACTTTTTCATCCCGGCGATGCTGGTGGTCTACTTTCTGCGCCAGGATAGCAAAGCGTGGCTGTTTTTCCTCGTCAGCACGGTCGCCTTTGGCTTGCTGACTTATATGATTGTCGGCGGCACTCGCGCCAATATCATCATCGCATTCGCTATCTTCCTGTTTATTGGCATTATTCGCGGCTGGATTTCGTTGTGGATGCTGGCGGCGGCGGGCGTGCTGGGGATTGTGGGCATGTTCTGGCTGGCGCTAAAACGCTATGGAATGAATGTGAGCGGCGATGAAGCGTTCTATACGTTTCTCTATCTCACTCGCAACACCTTCACGCCGTGGGAGAATCTGGCGTTGCTGTTGCAGAACTACGACAACATCGACTTCCAGGGCCTGGCTCCAATTGTCCGCGATTTCTATGTCTTTATCCCTTCCTGGCTGTGGCCGGGTCGCCCGAGTATGGTGCTGAACTCAGCCAACTACTTTACCTGGGAAGTGCTGAATAACCACTCCGGACTGGCGATCTCGCCTACGCTTATAGGCTCACTGGTGGTGATGGGCGGCGCGTTGTTCATCCCACTCGGGGCGATTGTGGTTGGACTGATCATCAAATGGTTCGACTGGCTGTATGAGCTGGGCAACCGCGAGACTAATCGCTATAAGGCTGCGATATTGCACAGTTTCTGCTTTGGGGCGATCTTCAATATGATCGTGCTGGCACGTGAAGGGCTGGATTCGTTTGTCTCACGCGTAGTCTTTTTTATCGTGGTCTTCGGCGCATGTCTGATGATCGCAAAACTGTTGTACTGGCTTTTTGAAAGCGCCGGACTCATTCATAAACGTACAAAATCATCGCTCCGGACGCAGGTTGAAGGATAACAATGAATAACAACACCATGGCACCGACCTATACGCTGCGTGGCTTACAGTTGATTGGTTGGCGTGATATGCAGCACGCCCTCGATTATCTGTTTGCTGACGGGCATCTTAAGCAGGGAACGCTGGTTGCCATTAATGCCGAAAAAATGCTGACCATTGAAGATAATGCTGAGGTCAGGGAGCTAATTAACGCTGCCGAATTTAAATATGCGGATGGCATCAGCGTTGTACGTTCAGTACGTAAAAAGTACCCGCAGGCGCAGGTTTCCCGCGTTGCCGGTGCTGATCTCTGGGAAGAGCTGATGGCGCGCGCAGGCAAAGAAGGGACGCCGGTATTTCTTGTGGGCGGTAAACCTGAAGTGCTGGCGCAAACTGAAGCTAAACTGCGCAACCAGTGGAATGTGAATATCGTTGGCAGTCAGGATGGTTATTTTAAACCCGAGCAGCGTCAGGCGCTGTTTGAACGCATTCATGCC
>ENA-USYP01002742-USYP01002742.1-human-gut-metagenome-genome-assembly--contig:-NODE-2742-length-10054-cov-4.027263_pt1 | contig 10054 bp, 9 predicted proteins | sample MGYA00250065_ERZ773512 | MGnify/ENA primary metagenome ERZ773512 (study PRJEB29103, sample SAMN06112003) | human gut metagenome | biome: human gut; feature: ankylosing spondylitis patient; material... | reverse complement strand
TCTTGTGGAGGAGGACGGCTTGTTCATTACCGGAAAAGGGCCGGCTGCCGTATTTGAATTCGGTTATGCCATCGTGGGTCCATGGAACCGAAGATCATCGTCTGCGACGAGCCGGTATCCGCACTGGACGTTTCAATCCAGGCACAGGTCATCAACCTCTTCCGCCGCCTGCAGAAGCAGTTTAACCTGACTTATGTTTTCATCTCCCATGACCTCGGCATCATCAAGTACATCAGCGACCGGATCATGATCATGTATCTGGGACGTGTCATGGAGTTCTACACTTCGGAGGGAATCTACGCAGATCCGAAGCACCCGTACACTAAGGCGCTGCTCTCCGCGATCCCGCCGGAAAGCCCCTTTGATAAAAAAGAACGCCTGCCCCTCACCGGCGATATCCCGAGCCCCATCGGGGATCAGGTAGGCTGCCCGCTCGCAGGCCGCTGCCCGCACTGCACGGAGCGCTGTAAGAAAGAAATTCCAAAGCTTGTGGACACCGGCGACGGACATATGGTAGCATGTTTCTTATACGAATAAAATCTCACAAATATCTTGATCCTTACAATTTTTATATTTAGGAGGAGTAATACACAATGGTAGATTCTAAAAAATTAATTTCTCTGGTCGAAAAATACGAAAAACTGATCTATGACACCGCTGACCATATCTGGGCGCACCCGGAGACGGGATACCGCGAATGGAAGACTTCTGCCTACATGGAACAACATTTTGAGGAGCTTGGATACACGCTGACCAAGGCCGGCAACATCCCGGGATTCTACACAGATCTCGACACCGGAAAGCCGGGTCCGAAGATCGCGATTCTCGGCGAGCTGGACTCCCTGATCGTTGCAAACCACCCGTGCTGTGATCCGGAGACCCATTACGTCCACGCCTGCGGCCATCATGCCCAGTGTGCCGTTCTTCTCGGAACTGCCGCTGCCTTAAAGGAGCCGGGCGCTCTCGACGGTCTCTGCGGATCCATCCGTTTCATCTCCGTTCCGGCTGAGGAGCTTATTGAGCTTGGATACCGCGAAAGCTTAAGAAAACAGGGCATCATCAAATATTTCGGTGGAAAAGTTGAATTCATCCATCGCGGATACTTTGACGGTGTCGATATGGCGATGATGATCCATTCCGGCAAGCTCCCGGAAGGAAAAGCGCTCTCCATCAGCGACGGATGCAACGGCTGTGTCACAAAAAATATCACATTCAAAGGGATTTCCGCCCACGCAGGCGGCTCGCCGGAGAACGGCAGAAATGCCCTCTACGCCGCAACCTGCGCTTTAAACTCCGTCAATGCCCTTCGTGAGACATTCACAGACAATGACCATATCCGTTTTCACCCGATCATCACAGAGGCCGGTCTCGCCGTCAATGCGATCCCGGAGACAGCGAAGGTGGAATCCTATGTGCGCGGCGCTTCCTTCGACGCGATCCGCAAATACAATACAAAAGTAAATCAGGCTCTCGCCGCTTCCGCCGCTGCGATCGGCTGCAATGTGGAGCTTGATGACCATCCGGGCTACTTCCCGTTAAATAACGATAAAAATATGGCCGCTGTCATGAAAGAGGCTATGGAGACTGTTGCAGGCCCTGACAGCGTCGTTGAGGGCGGCTGGGGAACCGGCAGCACCGATATGGGCGATGTGTCCGCTATCATGCCGGTCCTTCACCCGCACGCAAACGGTTCCATCGGAACAGGTCATGGCAAAGATTACTATGTTCAGGATAAGAAGCTCGGCTGTCTCTATCCAGCAGAATGCCTTGTGCTCACCGCCGCAAAGCTTCTTGCGGACGATGCCTCTCTCGGAAAGAAAGTCATCGCGGAAGCAAAACCATATTTCAAGTCAAAAGAAGAGTATCTTGCCGCCATCGATGCAATCACCATGGATAAGGATGCTGTTGTATACAACGAGGACGGTACGATCACTCTTAACTTTACAAAATAGATTTCAACCGGTCTTATCAAACATTTATTCTGCTTTTATCTGCGTTAGATTTACGGAAAGGACGGGAGATCTTGTATGAAAAACTTTGTTATCACAGTTGCCAGAGGATTCGGTTCAGGCGGACGTGCAATCGCCGCCAAGCTGGCAGATGAGCTGAATATCCACAGCTACGACAACCGTATCCTGACGCTCGCTTCCCAGTACAGCGGTTATCCGGAACATTACTTTAAAGAGGCCGACGAGACCTTAAACGGCAGTCTGATCACGAAGCAGCTTCAGGCACTGCCGAAACGCCATTCACCGACCGGTGAGTTATCGAGATTTACTTCAGATGACCGGCTCTTCGAGTACCAGAAGATCATCATCGAGAAGCTTGCCGCTTCGGAATCCTGCGTGATCGTCGGAAAGTGCGCCGATTATATCTTAAAGGACTATGACAACGTGGTCAGCATTTATGTGGAGGCACCGAGAAGCTATACCCTGCGCCGTGTCATGGAGCGCATGGATGACATTACTGTCGAGGAAGCGCACCATCTGATCACGAAAACGGACAAGTACCGCGCGGACTATTATAAGTATTACACCGGAGGCAACTACTGGACAAATCCGGTCAACTATGACCTGACCTTCAACAACGCCAGACTCGGTGACGATCGCTGCGTGAAGCTTGTTCTCGAGTGTATGAAGTTGAAATTTGGGGATGATTTCAAAGAATATATGAAGAGTATCGGAAAAGATATTTGATATGCTATTTCACTTAATTTTGTAATACCGGCACCGGGGTCTTTCCAATCCTGTCCCCGTGCCCGGGTTCCCCGCCGCGTTCCCCTCTCTCTCACGCGGCGGGGATATTTTATTTCTCTAAATTCTCAAAATACGCTCTCAGCTCATCCACCAGCTCACCGAATTCTTTTCCGGTCTCATCCAGTGTGATGTCCGCGTATTTCTCGTAGTACGGAAGTCTCTCATTGTAGAGATCCCGGAGTGTCATGCCGTCCTTTAAGACAACACCGCGGTCCACAAGGTTCCCGAGACGTGATTCCAGATCCTCATAGCGAAGCTTCAGGTACACGATCGTCGCGGTCTCTTTGTAGTGTTCCATGGCCTTCGCCTCATAGATCACGCTTCCGCCCGGCGCAATCACGGACTTCTCTACATCGAGATCCAGATTCGCCTGCTCCTCGACACGCAGGAAACCGTCATCGCCCTCTTCTGCGATGATCTCCTTCAACAGCTTTCCGGTCTTCTCCTGGATCACAAGATCCACATCCACGAAGGAATATCCAAGACGCTTCGCAAGAAGCACGCCGATGGTGCTCTTTCCGGACGCCGGCATTCCGATCATCAGAATATTTTTTTTCTTCATAACTTATGCCTCGCTCTTTTGTCTGTCGCTGTAATTATCTCTGGTTAACTGTTCCGTATGACTGCAGTCACTCTGCAGACTACTTCTGTCTCTTCTTATCATTCCGCGGACCGTCGGATTTCTGACTATTCGCCTTTCTGGTTTGTTCCGGCCGGGTAGTTGCTTTCTTTCCGCCGTTCACGTCTGCAGACTTTCGAACTTTCCCGGCACCTCCGGCTTTTTCCGCTGATTTTGAAGTTTTCCTGCCAGCCTTCGCACCCTTTTCCGCTGATTTTGAAGTTTTCCTGCCAGCCTTCGCACCCTTTTCCTGCTTTCTCACGCTGTACCCGAAGCTTCCCAGCTCCTCGCCCATCCCATAATATCTTCCATGGGAATAGGCTAACGGCTTCGCCATGGAAAGATGGAAGGTGTCCTTCTCATCCATGTACGCTTCGTCCACATCCACCGCCACGACATCGGCGATAAACATATGATGGCTTCCCAGCTCTTCCACCTTCACAACGCGGCACTCGATGTTCACCGGGCTCTCTTTGATCACCGGTACATCCACCACGTTCGCCTTCTCCGGGGTCAGCCCGGTCTCTTTCCACTTATCCACGTCGCGCCCGGAGCGCACGCCGCAGTAGTCTGTCGCCCAGGCCATAGACTCCGTCGTCAGGTTTACGACGAACTCCCCAGTTTCCTTCATCATATGGTAGGAGTGTCGTTCCGACCGGACACTGATGGACAGCATCGGCGGATTCGTACAGATGGTTCCCGCCCATGCCACCGTAAAAATATTCGAATTTCCTTCCCGGTCAGCCACCGTCACAAGGACAGCCGGAACCGGGTACAGCATATTTCCTGGTTTAAACTGTCGTTTTCCCATCTTTACAGATCCTGCCTTTCTTCAATCGCGACCTTTCCGGCCTCTCACACCTGCAGTGTCTGCCATCCGCACTTCCTTTCAAATGCGTAACAACCGCTGCTCCCAACTTATAAATACGGCAGCCCGGTCATGACTTCTCCCGATCCGACCGTGTCAGACAACCGGGCTGCTGCAAAAAATTTGCTACTGTAATGCCATCATGATCTGCGGCGCAAGCTGTTTCTTTCTGGAAACAACGCCCGGAAGCTTCACGATTCCGGTCTGTCCGCTGACGTTCTCCATATCCTCATCCTTTACATGGAACGCATTGGCAATAAGCTGCTCCGCTCCCTGTCCGGTGCAGATCAGATCTGTGGACTCTGTCAGAATGTTTGTGAGCATGAAGAACATCATGTCGATCTCATGCTGCTCTCTCTCTTTCTCCGTGTATGCGGACATTCTTGTTCTCAGATCCTTGAGCTCCACTGCATTTAAGGAGGTGATCTGGCCGATTCCGAATACGGAATTTCCTACTGTGAATCTCTTAAAATCCTGGTAGAAAATATCGCCGTCGGATTTTCCCTTCAGGTTGCTTCCTGCGGAGAACATGTCGATGGCATACTTCTCGATATCGAGACCAGCGATCTGCGCAAGGGCGAGTCCGGCTGCCTTATCGATCGGCGTGCAGGTCGGGGAACGGAATAACAGGGTATCGGAGATGATCGCACTGCATAAGAGTCCTGCCGTTGTCTTGTCGATCTCTATGTGGTTCTCCTGGTACATCTGGTAGATGATGGTCGCGGTGCAGCCGAGGGGCTGGTTTCTGAAGAATACCGGGGACATGGTCTCAACAGTTCCGAGACGATGGTGGTCGATGATCTCGCGGATATCGGCGCTCTCCATGCCCTCTACGGCCTGGCTCCTCTCATTGTGGTCCACAAGGATGATACTCTTTCCCTTTGCGCCTAAGAGGTTACGTCTGGAGATCATGCCGATGTACTTTCCGTCAGAATCAAGAATCGGGAAATCGCGGTGTCTCTTGCTCGCCATGATCTCGCGGATATCGTCGAGGTAATCTTCCTCAGAGAATTCGATGATGTTTTCCTTCGTCATAAAGTAGCTGATCGGCATGGACTGGTTGATCAGACGGGCTGTTGTGTAGGTGTCATACGGTGTCGTAATGACTGCACAGCCGCGCTCCTGTGCCAGTTTGCGGATCGTAAGGGATACGCCTGCTCCCTCACAAACGATAATGCAGCCTGCTTCCATCTCGATGGCGCAAAGCTGGGACTCATAACGGTTTCCGAGAATGACCAGGTCATGTTTCTCGATGTAGTTCTCCATCAGGTCCGGGTTTGCGGCCGCGATCAGGACTTTTCCGCGGTCAAAATATGCCTCAGAATCGCCGACTACCATACTTCCTTCCAGAGTATCAAGGATGTTCGCGTACTTCGTGCACGCTTTTGAGATGATACTGCTGTCATATAAGTTCATGTAGGACTTGGTGATATCGCCGATCGTGATAACACCCTCCAGGAGACCTTCCTCCGTCACACACGGAAGTGTGACGACGTTGTTCTCCTGCATGAGTCCCCATGCATTCTTTAAGGAAATTCCACGGGACACGCCTTTTGTCTTGCGGATCTCGATGTCCTTGACCTGCGTCTTGACGTTCTCCACGAGGCGCGGGGCCTTTAATTTAAAATAATCTAACACATACTGTGTCTCCGGGTTTACATTTCCGGCACGGCACGGCTCATAATTCTCGCCGGTAAGCTGATGCTTGAAACCAGCATAGCAGATGGCTGAGCAGATGGAATCCGTGTCAGGATTTCTGTGTCCCAGGACAAGTGTTTTTTTCAGTTCTTCAACTGCCATTGATCTTCTCCTTCTATTGCGTTTTTCTCAGACGTACAAATAAGAATGTGTTACAATAACTTCATAGTTCGTTCACAATTTGTTCACATTTGTTTTTTATACTTATTGCATAAACAAAAAGTCGTTTGACTTAACCAACTAGACAAATTGCACATAGATTTTTCATAATTGCCCCGGTTGTCGCGACCGGGGTCTCCTCTTTTTTAGAGGTAATGTGTGTCCGCTTATGGCGGACACTTTTCTTTTTCACCCATACATGCGCTATGTGCGTTCACAGCAAAAAGGGAGTCCGTCACCGGACTCTCTCTTCTTTATCCGATGATCAGCTTCGCGGCACCGTAGATTCCGGCATCATTTCCAAGCTTCGCAAGAACGATGTCCGCCTTCTTTGTTGCCATCGGAGATAACTCATCGTGGTACCTCTTAATAATATCAGTCAGGAATGTTCCGGCCTTGGATACACCGCCGCCGATCAGGAATGCCTGTGGATCCAGAACCATGGAGATCGTCGCAAGAGCCCAGCCAAGGTAATAGCAGGACTTATTGAGGGATTCCAGTGCAAGCGCATCTCCCGCCTTCGCTGCATCCAACACGTTCTTCGCGCTGATGTTCTTTAAGCTTCTGAGAGTGGACGGGCGGTTATCTGCCGCCAGCATTCTTCTTGCGGTTCTGGCGATTCCTGTCGCGGAAGCCACCTGCTCTAAGCAGCCGTGTCCGCCACAATTGCACGCCTCTTTCTCACCTTCCATCACATGGATATGGCCGATCTCACCGCCGACCCCCTGTTCGCCGGTCCAGATCTTTTCATTCAGGATAATGCCGCCGCCGACGCCGGTTCCCAGAGTTACCATGACAAGGTTTTTGTAGCCTTTTCCGCCTCCCTGCCACATCTCACCGAGAGCCGCGACGTTCGCGTCATTTCCGCTTTTTACGACCATACCATCCAGCAGTCTGCTGAGCTCCTGCTGTGGATTTCCGGCCTTCCAGCCGAGGTTTACACACACTTCGCAGTGTCCGTTCGGAAGAACCGGTCCAGGGAATCCCATTCCCGCTCCGGAAAAATCAGAGAGCTCCAGACCGCTTTCCTTTGCCATTCTGCGGATCGAAGCCGCAATATCGCCCAGGATATACTTTCCGTTCTCCTCTTTTCTTGTCGGAATCTCCCACTTCTTTACGAGAGTTCCGTCTTCCTCAAAGATACCGAGCTTCACGCTTGTTCCGCCGATATCGATTCCAATACACTTTAAACTCATGTGTGCTCCCCTTTTCCCTGATTTTCCGCTATCCGTCCAACAACGGCTTTCAGCCATCTGTCCGGACAGCACACGACCTTGCGGAGCTGCCGCCCCATAGTCCAGGCGCCAGCCCCTATTTTTCACAGCCGCCCATTTCACATCGGGCTGCCGCATTTTCCATCTATCTGATTAGAACAGGGTCTTTACAGTATTTACAACGTTCTCAACAGTAAATCCGAACTTCTCGAACAGTTTTGCTGCCGGACCGCTTGCTCCGAAGCTCTTCATGGTCACATAAGCTCCGTCGAGGCCGACATACTTGCCCCAGCCGAAGTCGGAAAGTGCCTCAACGACAATTCTTCTTCTGACTTCCTTCGGAAGTACGGACTCCTTGTACTCTGCGCTCTGCTCCTCGAAGATATCCATACACGGCATGGATACGACGCGGATCTTCTTGCCTTCAGCTGTAAGTTCTGCTTTCGCCTTAACCGCAAGATCAACCTCCGAACCGCTTGCGATCAGGATTGCGTCCGGTGTTCCCTCGCAGTCATCGATCACATAGCCGCCCTTTAACGCGTCCTTGCTGCTTCCCGGGATCGGATTGAGGTTCTGTCTGGAAAGGACAAGCGCTGTCGGTGTCTTCTCAGATGTTACTGCAGACAGCCATGCTGCGGATGTCTCTGTCGCGTCACACGGACGGAATACATGGAAGTTCGGCATTGCGCGGAACATAGCGAGCTGCTCGATCGGCTCGTGGGTCGGTCCGTCTTCGCCAACGCCGATGCTGTCGTGAGTCAGAACAAATGTCAGCGGAACTCCCATCAGTGCAGAAAGTCTCGCCATCGGTTTTACATAATCACTGAACACGAAGAATGTCGCAACATAAGCGCGGAGACCGCCGTGAAGCATGATACCGTTGCCGATCGCTGTCATTGCAAGCTCTCTTACGCCGAAGTGAAGGTTTCTGCCTGCCGGGTTCTCTGCGGAGAAGTCGCCCGCATCCTTCATGGCTGTCTTGTTGGACGGAGCAAGGTCAGCAGAACCGCCGATCATGTTCGGCATGATGTCCTTTAAGATGTTGATCATCTTGCCGGAAAGGGAACGTGTTGCCTCTGCCTTGTCTTTTGTGAGCCAGAGTGCCTCGTTCTCGATCAGTTCCTTTGCGTCCGGAGCTGTGTGGTACTGCTCCCAGAGCTTCTCCATCTCCGGGTACTCGTCGCAATATGCGGCAAACATAGCGTTCCATGCTGCCTCAACGTCTGCCTTCTCCTCCGCGAGACGGGAATAATGCTCATAGACCTCTTCCGGTACAAAGAACGGCTCCTCATACTGCCAGCCGAGAGTCTCTCTCATTGCTTTGATGTTGTCAACACCTAACGGCTCGCCGTGGGCGCTTGCCTTGCCCTGTTTAGCCGGGCAGCCGAAGCCGATCTCAGTCTTGATGGTGATGAAGGACGGATGCTCAGTATCAGCCTTTGCAACCTCAATTGCTGCGCCGATAGCGTCGATATCTGTTCCGTCTTCAACGGTAATTGTCTGGAAGCCGAATGCTTTCATGCGCTCTTCCACGTTCTCGCGGAATGCGATGTCTGTGCTTCCCTCGATGGAGATGCGGTTGGAATCGTAGAGAACGATAAGTTTACCAAGTCCAAGTGTTCCTGCAAGGGAGAATGCCTCAGAGGAAATTCCCTCCATCATGCAGCCGTCGCCGCCGAGTACATATGTGAAGTGATCGACAACCGGGTAGCTTTCCTTGTTGAATACGGATGCCAGATGCTTCTCAGCCATTGCCATACCAACAGCCATGCCCATACCTGCGCCTAACGGTCCTGTTGTAGCCTCAACGCCTACGGTGTGGCCGTATTCCGGATGTCCCGGAGTCAGGGAGCCGACCTGACGGAAATTCATGAGGTCTTCCTTTGTAAGGCCGTATCCGAACAGGTGAAGCAGGGAATACAACAGCATGGAGCCATGTCCGCCGGATAAGATAAAGCGGTCACGGTTTGCCCACTCCGGGTTTGCCGGATTGTGGTTCATGTGGTGTGCCCAGAGCTCATAAGCCATCGGCGCACTGCCGAGGGGAAGTCCCGGATGGCCGGAATTTGCCTTCTGGATCGCATCTGCGGATAAAATTCTGATGGAATTGATCGCCAGATTGTCGATTGTGTTCATTGTTTCATTCCTCCTGATAATCCATAGGTGTGGTAACTGTTCATTTTCTTCACAGTTATCAGTGTTGTAACATGTTTTCACTATTACATTTATTTACCTTAATTTAATCTCTTTCATTACCTCGCTGCCTGCGGTAATCAGAGAATTGGTACGATTTTTGCCTGCTCTTACGAGCGATACAGGAAAGTCAAACTGTCCGTTAAACCTCTCGTGTCCGTCCAGGTTGTATTCCCTGCACGATTCCTCATTATACAGGATAAGCCTGTCCCCGTCAATGAGGACGCCTGTGTAGGCGTAGTCAAAATCAATGCTTGTAACCTTCTTTCCATCCGTGTTGTATACATCAAGCCGGTACGGACTTCCGGAGGTACTGTCGACAACGACAGCCGCATATTTATCTGAGTAGCAGATACTCTGGATCTCTTCATCCACCGGAACAAACGTGACATTTGTGTCCGGGATCACATTTTTTACAGAGATAAAGGTCAGCCCTTTATCGGAAAAGGCGCAGACCGTCTGATCATTTACCCTTCGGACGATCGTTTCTCAAAATACGCGTCGGCATGATTCTCTTTTCCCTAAGATATACGAGGAGTTCCCCTCT
>ENA-USYP01002741-USYP01002741.1-human-gut-metagenome-genome-assembly--contig:-NODE-2741-length-10056-cov-7.432909_pt1 | contig 10056 bp, 6 predicted proteins | sample MGYA00250065_ERZ773512 | MGnify/ENA primary metagenome ERZ773512 (study PRJEB29103, sample SAMN06112003) | human gut metagenome | biome: human gut; feature: ankylosing spondylitis patient; material... | reverse complement strand
GGCTTGACTCACAAGCAAATCAAGAAAGCAACTAAACTGATCGACAAGGACTTCTTCCTGGGATTGGGCTGGTTGTTGGCAGTGAGCCAAAAGCCCATAAGTTCTGATTGGCATGAGGTAAAGTCATTTTTACAATATCACTATAGCCGTCTTCAGCAATAGCAGAAGCATAATAATCAGATCCGATCAATGGATAAAAGCTGTTAAGGTACAATTCTACATTCGTCTCATTTTTCCAAAGAACATCTTCTGTATAATTACTTGTAAGTTCGGGTTCCAGACTACATCCTGCCAATCCTATACAAGCCCAAAGTAAACATATACTTTTTTTACATACAATATTAAATATCTTCATAGGTCTCTTTTATTAGAAGGTTATGTTAAGCCCAAATTCATATACTCTTTGTTGTGGGTAATATCCCTGATTTACATTAGGCATTTCCGGGTCGAAATACTTAACTCCGGTTAATGTAAACAAATTACTGCCGGATACATAGGCACGTACCTTTTCAATTCCTACTTTTCTAGTTAATTCAGCAGGTAAAGTATAACCAATTTGAGCATTTTTCAAACGGATATATGTTCCATTCTTTACCCACCAATCAGAATACTTACCACCGTTCAAGCGGGCTTCCGTGCTTAATCGGGGATATTTAGCATTACGATTTTCAGGAGTCCAAGCACCTTCTACCAAATAATACGGGGCATTGCCATCTGCATAAAATGGTCTTGTATAAAAGGTATCATCTACCCAACCAGCTCCTGGATAGGACCCACACAAATAAACATCAAACAATGCAGAACCTTGGAAAAAGGCATTAAAATCAAAACCTTTCCAATTTGCAGATAAATTCAATCCATAAGTCATTTCCGGAATATTACTACGCCCGATAGGTACCATATCTTGTTCCATCGTAATTTTGGCATCACCGTTTATATCGACAAGTTTAATATCTCCCGGTAAAGTTGGTCCGAATACCGCACTATTAGCTATTTCCTCTTCTGACTGAAATAACCCATCAGAAACAAATCCAAAATATTGTCCCATCGGCTTGCCAACCAAACGTTTAGCATTAGGAACATTTGTTGTTTCATTTATCTTTAAAATTTTATTACGTGCCCATGACAGATTTCCTTTGATACTATAATTTACTTCTCCTATTTTATTTTGATGAGTCAACACTAATTCAAAACCTTTGTTTTCATGTTCGCCGCTATTAACCAATGAACTGTAATAACCACCTAATGACGGAGGATAGGAACCAGACTGTGCTTCTATTTTACGTTTAGTCAATGAATAGAACATATCAAATTCTACCCCTAAAAGACCTTTCCAGAACATAGCCTCAAAACCGATATTATAAGTATTTGTATATTGCCATTTCAGATCTTCATTAGGAATACTTCCTATATTAAGATAACGTTTTAATGTACTGCCCAATGCAACATTAGGCTTGTCGCTCAAAGAAGCTAGACTCATATAAGAAATGCCATATCCTAACCCTGTCTGACTGCCTAATTGTCCAAAGGAAGCACGCAATTTCAAATTATCAATAAAGTTCAAATCTACATTATCTTTAATGAATGATTCTTCAGATATACGCCATCCTAAAGAAACACCGGGAAACACACACCAGCGATTCTTACTTGGCAAAAGAGTACTTCCATCAATACGACCGGAAATTTCTACTAAATATTTATCAGCATAATCATAATTCAGACGTGCAACATATCCTCCTCGCTTACTTTGGTTATGTATACCCAATACACTATTAGGAATCACTTCGTCTCCCCAACTTAAATCCAGTATATCATCCACCGGATAACCTCTCTTACCGGCTGACATACTTGTATATTTTACTCCACCATATTCGTAAAGGAATAGAGCCTGGATACCATGATTCTTAATTTTAGTTTGATACTCCAAAGATGGTTGGATATAATAGTCATATTGATCTACATAGTTCTGTGATACACTAGTAATTCCATCTGCCAACAAACGACCATAAGCTTCCCCCCATGTACGTGTTGATTGATTATAAACAGCTAATTTATAAGGAGTCTTATCTATTTTCGTCATTCTATGGAAGTAATCATAGGAAGCGGTAAACTTTGCGATCAATCCCTTAATTCCGGGAATTTCATATTTTAAGGTAACATTGGTTTCCATTCTTTTTTCACGTAAATCAGAAACTCCTCCGAGATCACGAACAGCTATCGGATTTTGGTTTCCATTACCAGCCCCATTAAGGCTGCCTACCGGAATACCACTATAAGTAGTCGCAGGCAAATAGGGAAATGACAACATGGCTTGTTGCATAATGGCACCAGTACCCAAAGCTGGTTCAGAAGTATTAGAATGACGGATTCCTACACCTAAGGCGATACTAAAATTACTAGTCACTTTTGCGTCAATGTTAGTACGTATATTATATCGATCATAAGAAGTGTTATCAATCACACCATTTTGATTATAGCTGCCTACTCCAACATAATACTTGAATCGATCATTTCCACCAGATAATGAAACATTATTACTATAGGTAGGCGCCACCGATTTAAATACAAGATCAAACCAATCGGTGTTTGTATATACTCCTTGTGGGTCTCCATTAATTGCACGTGTAATTTCATCGTTAGTAAAACGCAAACTTTCTTTGGAATATCCATCCAATTCTTGTGCCCTGTTATACCATTTCATATAATCCGGTCCATTAAGAAACTTCGGAAAACAAGTATTAGTACTCAAACTTATGGATGAATTGACGTTTACAGTGGGTTTCTGATTATTCCCCCTTTTAGTCGTAATCAAAATTACTCCGGCAGAACCATTGAAACCATACACAGCAGCTGATGCAGCATCTTTCAATACCGTTACAGATTCTATTTCATCAGGGCTCACAGCAGGAAAAGGTCGAACAATTCCGTCGACAACAACCAAAACATTACCGTCCCCATTTCCTGCTCCACGTACCATCAATGAAGTGGCATCTTTTCCTGGCTGTCCACTATTTTGTGTTGCGACTAAGCCCGGTAATCGGCCTTGTAGCATTGTAGAGAGATTAGAGGATGGGGCTTTCTGTAATTCCGCAGAACTAACTTGCACTACAGAACCTGTAACACTCATTTTTTTCTGTGTTCCATATCCTACAACCACTACTTCGTCAAGCAAAGCCGCATCATCTTCCAATGTAACATTGATAGTGGTTTTATTTCCTACTTTTACTTCTTGGGTAGCCATACCTATAAAAGAAAAAATAAGAGTACTCTTTTGAGAGACATTAATATTATAAATACCGTCTACATTAGTAACAGTTCCCATACCGGTTCCTTTCACTTTGACACTAACGCCCAACAAAGGTTCTCCTGATGCATCCACAACTTTTCCATGTATCATTGTCTGTGCGTACAAGCTTGGTATACATACACAAAACAACAATAACAGACAAGTAAAAATCCTACTCATTTGAGTTTTTACTCTAGTTTTACAATAATTGTCTATCATAATATTATAAAGGGTTAATACAATGATTATTTATAAATCTTTCAATATATTCCAACATTGATACAGTCCTCTTGGCACGTGGAAACATCCTTTCCATTTACCACCTTTCAAAGGTAGCAGCACTTCACCTCTTCGGTTCAGATAGCCGTACCATTCTGGATATTCGGGATCCTTAAAGTGTGCCCACGTATAATCGTGTACTTTTTCAAACCACTCCAAACATTTACGGTCACCTGTAAATTGATATCCTTTTAATAAAGAAATAAGTGTCTCAATATGTACCCACCAAAGTTTTTGATCCCATTCCAACTGTTGTGGAGGGCAACCATTGCGATCCATAAAGTAATAAATACCACCGTACTCTTTATCCCAACCATATTCAAGCATGGTAAGAGTAGTTTTTTTCGCTTTCTCTATCAATTCCGGACGATTCAGACGTTTACCCAGATCCATGATAAACCACATCGCTTCAATTGCGTGACCGGGAGTGACCTGACGACCTTCAAAACAATCCACAAGATTACCGCTTACATCTACATTCTCAACTATGATTCCACCAAGTTCGGGACGATAAAAGACGTCCATTACTTCATGGATACAAGCATCTATCGCCTGTTCCAAATAATCTGTTCCTAAAATATGCTCTATTTCCATAGCAAGATTGCAGAGAATCATCGGAAGGGCAAAATTCTTTAGATTGCGTGTATCGGGATGAAGCTTATTCCATTTTCCTTTAGGGTTATCAACTTTGGAAAGGATAATATCAAATGTTTTTCTGGCAATGTCGGCATACTCCTGATTACCAGTCGCTAGACTCAATTGCCCAAAAGCCATCGTTGCAAAAGTATAGGAGAAAATGTTATATGGTTCTACCAATGGTCTACCTAATCGGTCAAGGGAAAAGTACCAATTATATTCTCCATTATGTCCATATTTTTTTAGGAATTCGCCACCTTGAATGGCGCAGTCCAACCATTCCTGACGTTTCTCCACTTTATTGTAGAGCATAGAGAACATCCATACTTCACGCCCTTGCAACCAAACAAACTTATCTGTATCAAAGACTTTGCCTTCACGATCCATACAGGTGAAGTAGCCACCAAACTCTTTATCCTGAGAGTTTTGGAGCCAGAAAGGAAGAACATTGTTTAACAATTCATCCTTATATTGATTTGCTAAATTCTTAAAATCCATAATATAATCTATTATCAGGATTGTATCGACAGCTATTCAGATGATAAACGTTTATTGAATGGCCATACAAAAAAACATCTTCTGCCATTTCTACAATCCACTTGTTAGTACATTAAAATAATCAAGGTCTGTTTTATATTTATTTCGAACGGGTCCAGTATCTTTCAATCTCCTCCAGCGACTTCCCGGTGGTCTCCGGCACGAGTTTCCAGACAATCAGCATATACGGTACGCACATAACGGCGAACAGGAAGAATGTTCCGGCGGGGGTAAGGTTCTGGAGCATCCAGGGGGTTAACTGTCCGATCAGGTACGTTCCGATCCACAGAGCGAATCCTGCTATCGACATGGCCAGTCCGCGAACCTTGGTGGGATACATCTCCGAGAGGAGCACGAACACCACGGCACAGATAGACACGGCACAGCAGAATACATAGAACAGGAAGAAAACGAGCAGGAAGAGGCTGGATACTCCCAGGGAATCTCCGAAGAGGAAGTACAGGCCGATGAGAATCAGAGAAACAACCATACCCGAAACTCCATAATAAACCAGCTTCTTGCGGCCCACCTTATCGATGATGACAAGAGCCAGAACCGTGGTCAAAGTATTGACTAGTCCTACCAGAACTTGGTAAAATCAAAGTTTACTGTTTGCATAGTAATATTATAGTAGAAAAGTTTTATCTTTATCGCGTTAAACTAACTAATACCCCCATTATGAGAAGAATTTATTATTTACTTTTCCTTATCCTTTTAGGATATTCTTTTGACGTAAAAGCTTCAGACACAGTGTTTATCCATGAAACACAAATCCCGGTTTTGATAGAGCGGCAAGACAATGTTCTGTTCTATCTTCGTTTGGATGCAAAAGAAAGCAAGAAGCTCGATGAAATCATTTTAGATTTTAGTAAAAGTACGAATCTGACTGATATTCAGGCAATCAAACTCTATTATGGAGGAACAGAGGCGTTGCAGGACAAAGACAAAAATCGCTTTGCTCCAGTAGAGTACATATCCAGCCACCGTCCGGGTGGGACATTGGCGGCTATTCCTTCCTATTCGATCAAATGTGCAGAGGTGGGATCATCAGAAAAAGTTGTATTAAAAGGTAATTACAATTTATTTCCGGGTGTAAACTATTTTTGGATTAGTTTGCAGATGAAAAAAGATGCCTCTTTGCAGACTAAGATACTCTCTGAATTGTGTGCCGTTAAAGCAGATGGGAAAGAACTATGTTGTAAATCTATTTCTCCAAAGAATATTGTTCACCGGATGGCAGTTGGAGTTCGTCATGCCGGTGATGACGGTTCTGCTTCTTTCCGTATTCCCGGGTTGGTGACTACCAATAAAGGAACCTTATTAGGCGTGTATGATGTTCGATACAACAGTAGTGTCGATTTACAGGAATATGTTGACGTGGGTTTGAGCCGTAGCATCGATGGAGGAAAGAATTGGGAGAAGATGCGTCTTCCGCTTTCATTTGGCGAGTATGGTGGTCTGCCTAAAGCACAGAATGGGGTAGGAGACCCTTCTATTTTAGTAGATACTAAGACGAATACCGTCTGGGTGGTTGCCGCATGGACACATGGTATGGGTAATCAACGCGCTTGGTGGAGTTCCCATCCGGGAATGGATCTGAATCATACGGCACAGTTGGTATTGGCTAAAAGCACAGACGATGGTAAAACCTGGTCGAAGCCTATCAATATAACAGAGCAGGTGAAAGATCCTTCCTGGTACTTCCTGCTTCAAGGTCCCGGACGTGGAATAACGATGAGTGATGGCACATTGGTATTTCCAACGCAATTTATAGACTCTACCCGTGTTCCGAATGCAGGAATCATGTATAGTAAAGACCGGGGGAAAACATGGAAAATGCACAATATGGCACGAACCAATACAACGGAAGCGCAAGTGGCGGAAATAGAACCGGGAGTATTGATGCTGAATATGCGTGATAATAGAGGAGGAAGCCGGGCTATTGCCATAACGAAAGATTTGGGAGAAACATGGACAGAACACCCATCTTCCCGCCAAGCACTTCAGGAACCGGTATGCATGGCTAGTCTGATTCATGTAGATGCCAAAGACAACATATTAAATAAAGATATCCTGCTGTTTTCGAACCCGAATACGACCAAAGGACGTAATCATATAACAATAAAAGCAAGTCTGGACAAAGGACTTACCTGGTTGCCGGAACATCAATTAATGCTCGACGAGGCAGAAGGATGGGGGTATAGTTGTCTGACAATGATTGATAAAGAGACAATTGGTATACTATATGAGAGTAGCGTCGCACATATAACCTTTCAAGCGATAAAATTGACAGATATAATAAAGGAATAAAGAGTCTGTCCCGAAAGTCCGAAGATTTAAATCTATGCTTACGATTTATAGGTAGAAAGATTTAGCTATAATGAAAAAGAATATCGTTATAATAAAAAAAACGCCATTTTAGCATACATTTGAGGACAGAATACTACTCTTTATTTAACTAATTATAAGCTGAAATTTTAGGCGATTTAATTGTGGCTTTCTGGACAGCTCACGCTAAAACAACATATTTTGTTAAATTATCAGTGAAATTTGCTGAAAAAGTAATATCTTTGAAACCGTTAATATCTAATGCCCCCACTATGATGATTAATTTAATCGGAAAAAAGACTCAAATAGCATGTGGACTACTATGCTGTTGCAGTATGGCATATGCGCAGAGCAATGACAATTCCGAAGTTGTGGTTTTAAATGCAGGTTGGGAATTTTCCCAGGCAGGCACGGAGCTATGGCGACCGGCACAGGTTCCCGGCACCGTTCATCAGGATCTTATCTATCATAAACAAATTCCCGATCCTTTTTACGGTATCAATGAACAGAAGATTCAGTGGGTGGAAAATGAAGACTGGGAGTATCGGACTGCTTTTACAGTTACCCCCGAGCAACTGAAACGGGACGACGCCCAATTAGTCTTTGAAGGTCTTGATACATACGCCGATGTATACCTCAACGGAGCACTGTTGTTGAAAGCCGATAACATGTTCGTCGGCTATACGATACCCGTCAAGTCACAACTCCGTCTCGGAGAAAACCTTCTTCACATCTATTTTCATTCACCCATCCGGCAGACAATGCCTCAATATAACTCTAACGGATTCAACTATCCGGCAGACAACGACCATCACGAAAAACATGTAAGCGTATTCTCCCGTAAAGCCCCTTACAGTTATGGTTGGGACTGGGGAATCCGCATGGTGACTAGTGGTATCTGGCGTCCGGTAACCATCCGTTATTACGACGCAGCCTCTATCAGCGACTACCACGTAAAGCAACTCTCGCTGACCGACCAACTGGCAAAACTATCCAACGAATTGGAAATAAATAATATCCTCCCTCAAGCACTTCAAGCAGAGGTGAGAATCAATACCTCCTTCGAAGGAAACACAGAAAAAGGCATTAGCCAGGCAATCACCCTACAGCCCGGAATCAATCATATATCTATTCCTTCCGAAGTGCTGTCGCCGGTACGTTGGATGCCGAATGGCTGGGGAAAGCCCGCTTTGTATGATTTCTCCGCTCAAATAATCGTAGAAGATAAAGTCGTAGCCCAACAATCCCACCGGATAGGACTGCGCACCGTTCGTCTCGTCAATGAAAAAGATCAGGACGGAGAATCCTTCTATTTTGAAGTAAACGGCGTTCCGATGTTTGCCAAAGGAGCCAACTATATTCCCCAGGATGCTCTATTGACTAACGTCACTACCGAACGCTACCAAACCTTATTTAGGGACATCAAAGAAGCCAACATGAATGTCATTCGTGTGTGGGGAGGCGGAACCTACGAAGACGACCGTTTCTATGACCTGGCAGATGAAAACGGAATACTGATATGGCAGGACTTTATGTTTGCCTGCACTCCCTATCCGTCCGACCCAACCTTCCTGAAAAGAGTAGAAGCAGAAGCCTGCTACAACATTCGCCGTCTTCGCAATCATGCTTCCCTGGCGATGTGGTGTGGCAATAATGAAATACTGGAAGCCTTGAAATATTGGGGATTCGACAAGAAATTCACGCCGGAAATCTATCAGGAAATGTTCCAAGGCTATGACAAACTGTTCCACCAACTCCTTCCTACCAAGGTAAAAGAGCTGGATGCCGACCGTTTTTATATACACAGCTCCCCGTATTTAGCCAATTGGGGACGTCCCGAATCATGGGGGATAGGAGACAGCCACAACTGGGGAGTATGGTATGGCCAAAAAACTTTCGAATCACTAGATACAGATCTTCCTCGTTTCATGAGCGAATTCGGTTTCCAGTCCTTCCCGGAGATGAAGACTATTGCCACCTTTGCGGCTCCTGAAGATTATCAAATCGAATCGGAGGTGATGAATGCCCATCAGAAAAGCAGCATCGGCAATGCCCTGATTCGCACCTATATGGAACGTGACTATATCATTCCCGAAAAATTTGAAGACTTTGTCTATGTCGGACTAGTGCTGCAAGGACAGGGAATGCGTCACGGGCTGGAAGCACACCGCCGGAACCGCCCCTACTGCATGGGTACACTGTATTGGCAACTGAATGATAGCTGGCCGGTAGTATCCTGGTCGAGCATCGACTATTATGGCAACTGGAAAGCCCTACATTATCAGGCCAAACGAGCTTTTGCTCCCATCCTCATCAACCCTATCCAGCAGAACGACAGTCTCAATATCTACCTGATTTCCGACTGTCCGGACACCAAAGACCACATGACGTTGGAAATGAGAGTCACAGACTTTGACGGAAAGAAACAAGGTAAACCGATACAACTCAAACCATTGGCAATCCCGGCTAACTCCTCCCAATGCGTTTACCGCATGAAAATAGAATCCTGGCTGTCATCCAAAGAACAACAGCACCACTTCATGCAACTGACCTTGAAAGACAAGTCCGGGCATACGGTAGCCGAAACAGTCTACTTCTTTAGAAAGACAAAAGACCTGCTTCTGCCCAAGACAACCGTTTCCTGCAAGATAAAACAGAAAGACGGCGTGTGCGAATTGACCCTGCTTTCTCCCGCTCTTGCAAAAGACGTCTTTATTGAAATCCCTTTGCAGGGAGCCCGTTTCAGTGACAACTTTTTCGACCTCCTTCCCGGAGAGCGTAAGACAGTTGTCATCACTTCTCCCCAAATAAAGAAAGGAGAGGAGTTGCCTTTGACAATCAAACATATTCGTGAAACCTATAATTAATTTATTAATAACTTAACACTTAATTTTTTAGTTTATGAAACAACTCTTAAAGTTAACCGGATGTCTGGCACTAGCAGGACTTTTTGCCTCTTGCCAATCGGCGCAACAGGACGCTAACTACCA
>ENA-USYP01002736-USYP01002736.1-human-gut-metagenome-genome-assembly--contig:-NODE-2736-length-10068-cov-35.911220_pt1 | contig 10068 bp, 7 predicted proteins | sample MGYA00250065_ERZ773512 | MGnify/ENA primary metagenome ERZ773512 (study PRJEB29103, sample SAMN06112003) | human gut metagenome | biome: human gut; feature: ankylosing spondylitis patient; material... | reverse complement strand
CCATTGCAGCTCCCCATGCAGCCGAAATGCCCAAAGATAGCAGAGTATCGGCAAAAGAGGCAGAAGCCAATGTCGCACCGGCTGTGGTCGATGCCGTTGCTGCCGACATCAGTGCACCGGATATCGGAGCAATCAGAGCATCGCTGATATTCATATCTGATAGGATTTGCAGAATCCAGTCTTTCAGTGACGAGCTTTTGATGATACCTGCAATTGTTCCTGTTCCGATGAGCAGGATGGCTACGCCCGACATTTTCTGGAGGCCGAGAGTCATGCATGAAACGGTGTTTTTCCATTGTTTCATGCAGAGGATTCCTACCAGTCCGCCGGCAGGCATGGCTATCAGAGGGTCGATAGTGTATCCTAGCAGCGGGCGTGCTGAGAGCAGTAACAATGTCACTATGGGGGCCATCAGGCTGCTCCATAGCGGTGGCAGATTTTTAGATTGCGTTTCTGTATTGCGGTCGCTTCGAGCTATGTTCTTTTGTGGGATTAATTTTACCAAAAAGACAGTAAATATAAGTCCGATAGTAGCCGGGAGCAGGTTGTAGAAAATCACGGTCGACATGGACGCTCCGAAATTTTCTGCGGCAATGATTGTATTTGGGTTCGGTGAAATGATGTTACCGCATTTTCCCCCTCCAATCATGGCAATCAGCAGGACGGCTCTCGATATTCCCAAGCGGCTGCCTAGCGTCAGAGCAATCGGTGCAACCGTAATTACCGCAACATCGATAAAAACACCGGCTGCACATAGAAGCATGGTGGACAAAGCCAGTGCAAGATATACCTGTTTTTCGCCTAAAACCCTTACGATGGAATTGGAGATGGTTTCGGCGGCTCCTGTTGCAATCAACACACCGGAAAGTACACCGGCTGCCAATACGCGAAGTATCGCCGACGAAAGGTCATTGATACCTTCTATCATCATACCGACGGTATCCGCAAGAGAAAAGCCGCCCAGCAAACCGCCTACCACTGCTCCGGCTATCATGGCATAGGCGGGTGCAATTTTCTTGATAATCAAAAAGATTGCCAATAGCAATCCGATAATGGCTCCTATGGCTGTCATTTTTTTGAGAGTTCTATCAGTCGCACAATCTGTGCCACTGTCTGTTTTACATTTTCCAAAGTAAATTCTTTATTCATTGCCATTTCCAGGCTGACCGGACCGTTTTGAATGGACAGAACGGCATGGAACCCCGATTCCACGACTTTTTCGTAGGATTCGACACTGCCTCCTATCGCTACTACCGGAACATTTTGCGCCTGAGACATCGTAAGGATGCCGCTGAGCGCTTTTCCCATTGTGGTCTGGCTGTCAATGCGTCCTTCACCCGTAATGACCAGTGAGGTGTCGGCAAGAGCCTCCTCAAAGTTAGCCATTTTCAGGATGGTTTCAATGCCCGGCTGCAATTTGGCATTTAGAAAAGCCAACAGGCCGCCTCCCATTCCTCCAGCCGCACCTGACCCCGGAACGGATTGAAGGTCGATGCCTTTGGTTTGGAGCACTACTTCCGCAAAATTCCGTAAGCCTTTGTCAAGATATTCCACGTCCTCTTTCGTTGCTCCCTTCTGTGGAGCATAGACATAGGCTGCGCCGTTTTGCCCATAGAAAGGGTTCTGCACATCGCAGACAACTGTAAATTCCGTTTCTTTGACAGTCTGACTTACCTGGCTTTCGTCTACATGGCAGATTTTTTGAAGGTCGGCTGTTTCGTTTCCTGACGCATCAAGAAAACGAAATCCCAAAGCTGTCAGCATTCCAACGGCTGCATCGTTGGTAGCGCTTCCGCCAATACCCATCACGATTTTCCGGCAGCCGAGCGAAATGGCATCAAGTACCATTTCGCCGGTTCCGAATGTTGTGGTTTGTCGAGGATTTCGTAATGATGTTTCTTTGATACCATGATCAGTGTTCCGATAATACCGGGATTCAAACCTACCGTATTTGTCAAATAAAGCATTACGAATGACGAAAGAAACGCATATACTACATTTCCTGCCAGATCCCCCGAACCATAACCTACCTTGTTATACCATTTCAGGTATTTTTTTTCTTCCATCTGAAACTTCTCCTTTCAATGTACCCTCATTTATTTCCACAACTTTGTTATATCTAAGATATAACAAGATACATTAAAAGAGCCATATCACAAATCGCACAAAATATGCACAAAATGATATTGTTATATTAAAATCACAATAATCTATTGTGTTATAGCACTAAAAGCATGCACAAAATAGTATTATTTATGGTATACTAATTATCAATACAGATAGTTTTTGTCTATCATTGTGCTTGCATTTGCAGTAATATTTTTAATGGGGGATTAAAATGTATACAAATAATGCCTATCTGAATAATTCTACTGTCGACCGAAAAGACAAATCGAAGCCCTTGGTGATAACCATGTGCGGTACCTATAAATTATATACAAAACCAAAACTTCCTACATGGCGTCCCCGGGGCAGGCTTGACTTTCAGCTATTATACATTGCTGCTGGAAAAGCACATTTTCATTTTGGCAGCGATACGGAAGAAACCATTGTTCCGGCTGGCCATATGGTATTGTATCGACCTAAAGAACCTCAAAAATATGAATATTATGCCAACGACCAGACAGAAGTTTTCTGGGTTCACTTTACCGGTAACAATGTTACTAATTTACTACGTTCTTATGGATTAACCAATGATAAAAAAGTGTTTTATTGTGGTTTTGATTCCGAATATAAAACTCTTTTTCAATCAATGATAAAAGAATTACAGATGTGTCAGGATGGATACCCTGAAATGCTGGAAATGTATTTACGCCAGATTTTTATAAAACTAAAACGCCATTTTCATTCTTCTATAACTATCACAAGCTCTCGTACTGCTGCTGAAATAGACGGTGCTGTTTCCTACTTTAGTGAACACTATAATGAACAGATCAACATCGATGATTATGCCAAACAGAATTTTGTCAGCACAAGCTGGTTGATCCGCAATTTCAGATTATATACTGGAATTACACCAAAACAATTTATTATGAAAAAAAGAATATATAATGCAGAAATTCTTCTGCAAAATCAGCATTATAGCATTAATGAGATTGCTCGTATTGTAGGCTATGACAATCCTTTGTACTTCAGCCGTATTTTTCAAAAAACGAAAGGTATCTCTCCTTCTGAGTATAGAAAAAATGCATAAACCAAAAAGCAGAGATGTGCTATTCTCTGCTTTTTGCAACTTTTGTCTATTTATTTTTTCATTTTGGCACGAAATACGCTCTTTCTCATTTTATAATGGCATCGTAAACAGAAAGGAGATGAACTTCCATGAGAAACAAATTCCACAACTATATTGAAAATATACTCAGCTTTTATTCAACCTTCTTCACAAAGGGATATTACCGTTTTTAAGTACCATTCTATACATAACGATTGCAATGTCACAAAGCGTAATGCCAAAACTATTAAATCCATTTCTGAAAGAAATAATATTAGTCTTAATTATGTTAGAGATGAGGTTGAAGGAATGCTTTATTCAGCATATTCGGTTATTTTAGGTGGAGATTGCAAGCTTTCTGATAAGGGTTTTACAGATATAGATATTTTACTAAACGAAAATGACGAACAATTCTTCTAGATACCCAAATAATCAATTTATTAAATGAGTATGTAGAATTTATTATAAACGATGTCGATATAATGTCTGATTGCATAAGATCATCACTAATCGATAACTCATGGCCGAGAAACAAAACTAAGCAACGTTATAGAAAAATAATTTGCAGATGCCTGTTTTGCTTCGTCTAAATTCATCTGAAAACATGAAGTGTTATAAATTATGATCCTCTTTACACTTTTCCTTGCATCAGCTCATAAGATATGTTATATTATGCGTAGAAAGAGGGAAAGCCAGAGAAGCGGCTTACCCGAATGAATTAAGTAACTGTTTTATCAACAGCCGTCATTATTCGCAGTAATGGCGGCTATTTTCGTTTTCCCTTGAAAATCGTGTAGCACAATCCAACAAGGGCGCAAATGAATATTCCAATCTGAATTAAGTCAGAGTATGTAACATACATTGGCAACGCCCTCCTTTCTTTCGTCTGGAGGGTTGGTCTACGCTTTGCTCCGGTCGTTGCTAAACAAGCCCCACCGGGGCTTAGCAACCCTCCGAAAAAGAGGGTAAGCCGCCCGGCTCTCTGGTTTCCCATGTGCGAAGTATATCATAACTTATTAAATCAGACAACGATAAATCGACAAAATCCCCTTAGATTACTCTAAGAGGATTTGCTTATTTCGAGATATTTTTCTATAAAAGTGCGTCAAAAGGTGTGTCAGTCTTTTATTTCATATCAGAGAATTGTTTCGGAACCCCTATAAAATAAGCATTCTTTGGATTATTTCTCATCCACCACCTGAAAAATAAAAAACTTCAGATAATAACTTTCATCCGCCGCCCACAAAATCGGATGATCCGGTGCCTGTGTACGGAATTCCACCTGACGGAGTCTCTTATGTGTTGCCTTGGCAGCCTCTTTCACAGTCTTTGCGAGAAGCTCCTGCGTCATAAAATGAGAGCACGAACAAGTGGCAAGATACCCGCCATCTTTCACTAACTTTAATCCTTTCATGTTAATTTCACGATAACCTTTGATTGCATTTTTTGTCGCCTCGCGGGATTTTGTGAACGCTGGTGGATCCAGAATGACTACATCATATTTTTCTCCTGCCTGTGCGAGTTTTGGAAGTTCATCCAAAACATTTGCCTGACGGAAATGTACGTTGTTTTCCAGATGGTTCAATCTCGCATTCGCCTCTGCCTGACTGACTGCATATTCGGAAATGTCAAGTCCGGTGACATCTACAGCCCCGGCGATTCCTGCATTCAGTGCGAACGTTCCCATATGTGTAAAACAGTCTAAAACTTTCTTGCCTTTGCAGATACGCTGCATGGCTAGACGATTATATTTCTGGTCGAGGAAAAATCCTGTTTTCTGGCCATTCGCGACATCGACCATATAATGAACACCGTTTTCCACGATCTCCACATTCGTGTCAAACGCATCCCCGATGAAGCCTTTCACTTTGGAAAGCCCCTCTTTCGTTCGCTCATTTGCATCGCTCCGCTCGTACACGCCGCGGATTTTGATACCGTCCTCTGCCAGAATTTCTTTTAAAAAGTTCACGATTATTTCCTTGAACTGCTCCATGCCAAGTGCCAGACACTCGACCACGAGCACATCCTCATATTTATCGATCACTAAGCCCGGCAAAAAATCAGCCTCACCGAAAATAATACGGCAGGAAGAAGTATCTACGGTTGTCTTGCGGTACTCCCATGCATTTTTCACACGCATTTTCAAAAATGATTCGTCGATCTCCTGATCCGGTTTTCTCGTCATCATGCGGATACGGATTTTCGAGTTCTGGTTGATAAATCCTTTTCCCATCGGATATCCGTCAAAATCATGTACAGTCACGACTTCTCCGTTTTTGAACCGTCCTGTAATGGTGTCTATCTCATTGTCAAAAATCCACGCACCGCCCGCTTTGATGGTACGTCCTTCCCCTTTTTTCAATGTCACAATTGCACTCATATCTGCTCTCCTTCATTCAAAAATTTTCATAACGTCTACTCTGTACCCTCACCACTACAGCTTTTCTGTATCAGGATCAATCTTATCTATTATTTTCACTCTATCGGCATATTTTAGCATGGTTTTTTATTGTTCACAAGATTTTGCTGCCAAAGGTTTTTATTTTTACAAATGTAGCTTTGTAAAAATTTTTATTTCCTTGCAAAATGACGCCTGACTTATCATAATAAGAGATGAAGCAGAATCTATACAGCTGCGCTCTCCGCCTGTGCGTGAAAGTGTGCGCCCAACGTATACTTCCTGCTTTAAAATTTTCTGATTCGGAAGGTAAAACTTTTATGATAAAAATAAGTTTATGCATGATCGTAAAAAATGAAGCTGCCATCCTGTCCAGATGTCTCGACTCTGTCTGTGACCTGATGGATGAGATTATTATTGTGGATACCGGCTCCACCGACGATACAAAGGCTGTCGCAGCAAAATACACTGACCGGATTTACGATTTCGCATGGAACAATGATTTTTCTGCTGCAAGAAATTTTTCTTTTTCCCTCGCAAATATGGATTATATTTACGCACCGGATGCAGATGAGATACTGGACGAGGAAAATCGCAAAAGATTTCTTTTGTTAAAGGAAGCCCTTCTGCCGGAAATTGAGATCGTACAGATGAAATACCGCACCGTCTCCGAATTTAACACCGTTTTGAATGCAAGAACCGAGTACCGTCCAAAATTGTTTAAACGTGTCCGGAAATTTGAGTGGATCGATCCGATCCACGAGACGATCCGCCTCACACCGGTTGTATTTGACAGCGACATTGAGATTTTGCACATGCCGCAGTCTATGCACCACAAACGGGATTTTTCCATTTTTGTGGACGCCTTCAACAGAGAGGGGACATTTTCTGCCAAGCTTCGCAGCATGTATGCAAAAGAATTATTGAAAACAGGGGATGAAAAAGATTTTGCGGAGGCACTTCCGATTTTCCGCCTGATATATGATTCCGGCACAGACACCGACGCACAGAAAGAAGCCGCCTGTGTGCTCGCACACGCCTACCGGATTGCCGGGGACACCAACCGCTTTTTCCAGATGACACTGCGGGATATGCTGTCAACACCATGCGCCGAAATCTGTCTTGAACTTGGAGCTTATTTTGAGGAAGCCAAAGATTATGAGGAGGCCTCCCTCTGGTATTATAATGCTGCGCACGAGACTTCCAGCATTTTAGATGTACACACGGGCGGCGATCTGCCGTTTCAGGGATTGATCCGCTGTTATGAGATAATGCTTGCAGCTCTGCCGGAGGATGATCCGTTTGCCGCACTTACTGCGAATCAATATGAAGAGGCTCTCGCCGATGCCAGAGAAGCACTCGCCAACTGGGATGTGCCGGAAGAATTATAATTCCTTGCGGAGCTTTTTACTCCAGTCTGCCACAGCGGCCGTTTGTGGCAAGAATTGAACATTTCTGCCCCAGAGTGACTGCGCCGCCCTCGACCGTTGTGACAACGCCGCCGGCTTCTTCCACGATCAGCGCTCCCGCCGCAAAGTCCCACGGACTCAGGCGCAGCTCAAAGAATAATTCTGCGCGCCCTGCTGCTATGCTGCACAGATCGATCGCTGCGGAGCCGCTTCTCCGCACGTCCAGCGCTTTCTTAAAGTATGCGTAAGCCATCTGAAATGATTTTTTGCTCAGTTCTTCGTAATACGGTGCTGTGCCAAATAATACAATGCCCTCAGAGAGCGGATTTCTGGAAACATGAATCGGTCTTCCGTTTAAAAATGCACCCTTTCCACGTTCTGCCGTGAACATTTCATCCAGATACGGATTGTATACAACACCTATATATTTTTCACCGTCTTTTGCCAAGCCTGCTGAAATCGCACTCACATGATAGTCTTTGATAAAATTTGTCGTTCCGTCAATCGGATCCACAATAAACGCAAATCCTTTTTTGATCGATGCGTGCACGTCATCTTCTTCCCCGACAAACACTGCCTCCGGAAGTATTTCAAGCAGCTTTTTCCGAAGGGTTTCCTGTACCTTTTTGTCATAGACTGTCACAAAATTAGCGTGTCCTTCCTTCGTCTCCACCATATCGGCAGTCCGCACTGCGTCCAGCATGATTTTTCCACATTCACACACTGCATCCGCAATTTTTTCCGCAAGTGTACGGTTCAATTTGTATAAAACCTGTGTTTCACGTTCCAGCCACGGAATTTCCGGTGCAAATGTGACCTGCTCTTTTATTTTCTGATCCATCTGTGCGATATATGCTTTCTGTAAAAAGTCATGCATCTTCTTCTGCTCTCTTTTTAATAGGGAAAGATTGCTCTGATATGCCTCCTCCACAGTCACAAAAGTTCCATGGAATCCCAGTTTTTCCTCGTAATCGTCCTGCACTCCCGGCGCTCTTTTATCGCTCATCAGCCAGCACTCGTAATAACAGGATTTCATCTGAAAATAACTTTCCGGATCCTCAGTATCAATGTTCTGCTCAAATGTTTCCCCGATTTTCACCCCGATATGGATATCCGTGTATCCTGTCTCCTCCGTGATCTCCCGAAGCAATGTTTCTTTTTCCGTCTCACCCTCTTCCATGCCGCCACCCGGGAATTTGTAATCACCGCGGTTGGTCTGTACCATAAGGATTTTATTCTGATAATGGATCACGCCGCGGACTGCGGTTCTTTGATTGATATGTACCGGTGTTTGCGGCAGCTCGTCCGTGATAAACTGTAATTGAAACTGCATATTGCTGTCCCCCTTCTGTAAACGCATATGTTTTGATGTTAAAAGCTTAAATGTATTTGCATAAAAAATCAAGATGCCTCGTCTTAAGCCCTTGTAAAACATCTCATAAAGTGTTAAAATATTAATTGATAATTTTTTAACAAACATTGCCTGTGTTTTTTATTTACTGAAAATGAAACACAGCATACATTTCATTCAAATTTAGGGGAGGTATTTACAATGGATTACTCACAGGAATACAAACAGAAACTTGTTTCCGCAGATGAAGCTGTAAAATTAATCAAATCCGGTGACTGGGTTGATTATGGATGGTGCAATGGTACGGTTGACGTTTTGGATCAGGCACTGGCAAAACGTACCGATGAACTTAAAAATGTAAATTTACGCGGTGGTATTTTATTAAAACCGCTTGCTGTTTTTGCCCGCGAGGACGCCGGTGAACATTTCACATGGAACTCCTGGCATATGTCCGGTATCGAACGAAAACTGATTGCCCGCGGATGTGCTTACTATTCTCCGATCCGCTACTCCGAACTGCCTCGTTATTACCGTGAATCCTCATGTCCGGACGATGTTGCAATGATCATGGTTGCGCCGATGGATAAACACGGTTACTTCAACTTCGGGCCAAACGCATCCCATCTCGGTGCAATGTGTGAGACTGCCAAACATGTCATCGTGGAAGTCAACGAAAATATGCCACGCTGCCTCGGCGGTACAGAATGCGGCATCCATATTTCCGATGTCACATATATTGTGGAAGGAAACAATGCTCCGATCGGCGAACTTGGTGCAGGCGGTCCTGCCACTGATGTTGATAAAAAAGTTGCCCAGCTTATCGTAGACCAGATTCCAAACGGTGCATGTTTACAGCTCGGTATCGGCGGCATGCCAAATGCAGTCGGTTCCCTGATTGCAGAATCTGACTTAAAAGATCTTGGTGTCCACACTGAAATGTATGTAGACGCTTTTGTTGATATTGCAAGAGCCGGAAAGATCAACGGTTCCAAGAAAAACATCGACCGTTTCCGCCAGGTTTACGGTTTTGGTGCCGGAACAAAGAAAATGTATGATTACCTTGATGAAAACCCAGAACTTATGAGTGCTCCGGTAAGCTACACCAACGATATCCGTTCCATCGCAGCCCTGGATAATTTTATTTCCATTAACAACTGCGTAGATATCGACCTCTTCGGACAGATCAGTTCTGAATCTTCCGGTATCAAACAGATCAGTGGTGCCGGCGGACAGCTTGACTTTGTTTTAGGTGCTTATCTCTCAAATGGTGGTAAGAGCTTTATCTGCTGCTCCTCTACATTTACTGATAAACAGGGCGTTATGCATTCCCGTATCCGCCCGACTTTAGCAGAAGGTTCTATCGTAACCGATACACGTGCCAACACACATTATGTTGTAACCGAGTATGGTATGGTAAATCTGAAAGGACTTTCCTCCTGGCAGAAAGCTGAGGCATTGATCTCTGTTGCTCATCCTGATTTCCGTGATGAACTGATCGCTGAGGCTGAGAAAATGCATATCTGGAGACGGTCGAATAAATAGTTGACCGGAGTTTCACTTAGGAACTGCCGCTTGCAGGTGGTGTTACGGATTTTCGCAGGTTGTGTTAATTGCATGCCAATAAAGTGTATAGAAATATAAAAAATAGAACTGTTTGTTTTCAGGAGCGCTTCCGCTTGTTGTCGCTGGCAGCGGTACT
>ENA-USYP01002714-USYP01002714.1-human-gut-metagenome-genome-assembly--contig:-NODE-2714-length-10165-cov-8.345063_pt1 | contig 10165 bp, 10 predicted proteins | sample MGYA00250065_ERZ773512 | MGnify/ENA primary metagenome ERZ773512 (study PRJEB29103, sample SAMN06112003) | human gut metagenome | biome: human gut; feature: ankylosing spondylitis patient; material... | reverse complement strand
GATCCGCTGCAGGAATCGTTACACTATCACACATGATATCAAACAGATTTTCTCCTAAAACTCTTGTCGCCTCTATAAAGCTCTCATCATCTGATTCTTCCATGCTCTCTAACAAACTTAATACTGGCGAAACACTTCCATTGAACTGACATCTTTTTGCATCATCACTTTCCATAATTTTAAAAATATGTCCTCTGACAAATTCCATTAAATCTGGTCCCATCTCCAAAAGCTGACTGGATAAGCCAAGATATCCTGTGTGGATGTCCAAAATATGTAAAATTCCTTTTCTGATAATAATATCATCTTTCTGTATATGTTCCATGATTGATTGTCTCCTTTTTGTTTTATCCATTGTGTATCATTTTATCATATCGATCATTTTTACGCAAAAAGAAAGAATCCTGCTATACAGAATTCTTCTACGAAAATAAAAAGTCATGGTTCCCTACACCATGACTTCTTCTAATATGAAAAATCCCCATGTATTCCCACCAATGAAGGATCGGCAACCCCTTGCCGGTGATCTTACTGTGAACCCCTTCACAAATAAAATCTGTGGAAAACATAAAATTTCATCAGTCCAGACCTTGGAGCAGTCGGCAACGTAGGTTACACCGGCGTGGGTCTCGGCATACTCCTTGATGCGGCCGCGGCGGACTTCCTTCAGCTCCTTGACGTAAGCCAGATCAATGCCGTTGGGGTCGTAGACGTAGCCGTTGGAATCGGACATGGTAACGACCTTTGCGCCCAGAGACTGGGCCTTCTGGCAGGCATAGATGGCAACATTGCCGGAGCCGGAGATGACCACGGTCTTGCCGGCAAAGCTGTCGTTGCGCATACACTTCAGAGCCTCGGCGGTGAAGTAGCACAGGCCGTAGCCGGTGGCCTCGGTACGGGCCAGAGAGCCGCCGAAGGTCAGGCCTTTGCCGGTGAGCATACCGCCCTGGAAGCTGTTGGTCAGGCGCTTGTACTGGCCGAACATGTAGCCGACCTCGCGGCCGCCGACACCGATATCACCGGCGGGGCAGTCCACGAACTGGCCGATGTGGCGGTACAGCTCGGTCATGAAGCTCTGGCAGAAGCGCATGACTTCCATGTCGCTCTTGCCGTGGGGGTCGAAGTCGGAGCCGCCCTTTCCGCCGCCCATGGGCAGGGTGGTCAGGCTGTTCTTGAAGGTCTGCTCGAAGCCGAGGAACTTCAGGATGCCCTGATTGACAGAAGGATGGAAGCGCAGGCCGCCCTTGTAGGGGCCGATGGCGCTGTTGAACTGGACGCGGTAGCCGCGGTTCACCTGGACCTTGCCCTGATCATCGACCCAGGGCACACGGAAGGTGATGATGCGCTCGGGCTCGACCAGACGCTCGATCAGGCCGGCCTTCTCGTATTCGGGATGCTTCTCGACCACGGGCTGGATGCTCTCCAGCACCTCGCGGACAGCCTGCAGGAACTCAGGCTCATTGGCATTGCGCTGTGCAAGGCCGTCGTAAACGCGCTTCAGGTATTCATTCGTCAGCATAATAGAATACTCCTTTTCCCATGATTTACAATCGCTCTGCCCACTATCACAGAGCGCTTTATCATTATAAAGCTTTGTGCAGCGATTTACAAGAGAGGAAATCGGAAAATGTTTCAGTGAAGCCAAAATAAAAATGAATCCGCTTCACAGTGTCAGTGCCCGGCAGCGCTGGGGATCTCCTGCAGCTCAAAGCGGTATTCCTGCGCGGCATCGGGGTATTTTGCCTTATCCACGGGGCTGAGGAACATGGCAAGGGGCCGCAGCCAGAGCCCGCCGTCCCCGTAGAGCTTGCGGTAGACCACAAAGGGCTCCCCCGTTTCGGAATCGTTGGCAACGGCCTCCACCAGATAAAAGTCGCCCTTGAAGTGCCGGTACACCCGGCCGATCTTGAGTTCGTTCGGCATTTGCGTTCTCCTTTACATTCCAGCCAAAATGGCATTCACGGCAGTCACAAAGGGCTCCATATCCTCAAACAGGACTTCGACAATGATGCTCCAGTTGATACCGTCGTAGTCATGCACCAGCCGGTGACGCAGCCCGGCGACCATATTCCAGGGCTGCTCCGGATAAGAGGCCTTGAACTCCGGACTGAGCTGGTAGACCTGTTCCCCGATGTTATAGAGCGGGGTCGTGACGGCCCACTGGGAAAACTCGTCCTCGAGCAGAAGCTCCGGCGTAATGCCGCGCTTGTGCATCTCGGCTTTCAGGCTTTCCCATGTGGCAACGATTTTTTTCAGGCGTTCCTTGTCTGATCTCTTCATGCGATCCTGACCCCCTCCCGCATGATGCTTTCATAGAAGGGAGTGCCGGTGTTGACCTCCCGGATCTCAAAGGCATCCACATCCTTCTGGGTGCGCTGGCGCAGCTCCTCCCCGAAAGCAAAGATGTCCCTTGGCCGGAAGTTGGCACCGCCCACCACGATCACATCGATATCCGAAGCGGCAGTGGCTTCTCCCCGGGCGTAGGAGCCGAACAGCAGGGCATACTCGGCGTGATATTTGTGCAGCAGCTCCCGGATGACCTGCTCGATCTCAGTGCGGGAAAGCGTGTTCATGCGGACACCTCCAATCGGAAATTCTCTACCAATATTGTACCATAGAATGCCGGAAATGCAAACAAAAATCCCCCGCAGGCGGCTGGCGCTGGCGGGGGAGTGGTGCATGATTTACTTCTTCAGCAGCTTCTCGCAGGCATCGGCGGCACCCTCAAGGTACTGGCCGGGGTAGGCCTCGATCATGCCGGCATCGGAGCAGGCAGCCAGCTGGGGATCGATGGGGCACTTGGCCAGCACGGGCAGGCCGTGCTTTGCGGCCACCTCATCCACATGGCTCTCGCCGAACACGCTGATCTTCTTGCCGCAGTCGGGGCAGACGATGTAGCTCATGTTCTCGACGATGCCCAGCATGGGTACCTTCATCATCTCAGCCATGTTCACGGCCTTGGCCACGATCATGCTGACCAGCTCCTGGGGGCTGGCAACGACCACGATGCCGTCCACGGGCAGGCTCTGGAACACGGTCAGGGGCACGTCGCCGGTTCCCGGAGGCATGTCCACAAACAGGAAGTCCACGTCCTTCCAGACCACATCGGTCCAGAACTGCTTGACCGCACCGGCGATCACGGGGCCGCGCCACACAACGGGGTCCTCCTCGTTCTCAACCAGCAGGTTGATGCTCATCACATCAATGCCCATCCGGCTCTGGATGGGCCAGCAGCCTTTTTCATCGGCCATGGCACGGCCATGGATGCCGAACAGCTTGGGAATGGACGGGCCGGTGATGTCGGCATCCAGGATGCCGCAGTGGTAGCCCCGGCGGGCCATGGCGCAGGCCAGCAGGGCACTGGTCATGCTCTTGCCGACACCGCCTTTGCCCGAAACAACGCCGATGACCTTTTTCACGCTGCTGTTGGGGTTGGGGGCATCGTGCTCAGGTGCGGCGGTGCGGGAAGAACATGCTGCCCCGCAGGTGGAACAGTCATGGGTACATTCTTCGCTCATACTCTAACCTTTTCTCCTTTATCTTAATTAGACAGATCGTCTTGACCAACCCATATCATACCATAAAACCGGGTGGGAAACAACCCACAGAGGCGCTCATCTTCACAAGAGTGCATATTGCCCGGGAAAGGCCGCATACACTGAACCGAACGCCTGTGCGGGGAAAGGAGGAAGACCATGGGGCAGAGCTACCTGAAAAACGCCGCCCTCCTGACCGGGGCGGATGTCCTGCTGCGGCTGGCCGGGATGGGCCTGCGCATCTATCTGGCCAACGCCCTGGGCGGCGAGGGGATGGGGCTGTACCAGCTGGTGCTGGCGGTCTACGCGCTCTTTGTCACGCTGGCAACGGCGGGGGTCTCGGTGGCGGCCACCCGGCTGATGGCTGAGGAGCTGGCCCGGGGCCGGGCACAGGCGCGGGGGATGCTGGTGCGCCTGGCGGGCACGGGGCTGCTGCTGGGTGCGGCGGCCATGGCGGCGCAGTACGGGCTGGCCGGGGCCGCTGCCCGGTGGTGGCTGGGAGATGTGCGGGCGGCAGGCGCGCTGCGGGTGTCGGCCTTCGGGATGCCCTGGATGGCTCTCTCGGCTGTGCTGCGTGGGTTCTTTATCGCCCGGCGGCGGGTGGAGCCCAACGTGCTGAGCCAGCTGGTGGAGCAGAGCGTGCGCATCGGGATCATCTGGTACGCGCTGGAATGGGGGAGCGCGCAGGACGTGAGCGCCCGCTGCACGGCGGTGCTGGCCGCCACGGCGGTGAGCGAAGCGGTGTCGGCCTGCATCCTGCTGCTGTTTTACCGTGGGGAGGCGGTGCGTGCGTTCGGCGCAGAAAAGGCCCGACGGCCTGCGGACCCTGCCCGGCGGCTCTGGGAGATCCTGTGGCCGGTGGAGGGCGGGCGGTGCCTTGCCAGCGCCCTGCACACGGCGGAGAACATGCTGGTGCCCGCCTGCCTGACGGTCTGCCTGCTGGATGCCGGGGGCCGCAGCGCCGCGGTGGCCCAGTACGGCAGCCTGAAGGGGATGGCCCTGCCTCTGCTCACCTTTCCCTTTGGGCTGCTGGGGAGCCTTTCGGTGCTGCTGATGCCTGAGATCACCCAGGCCCACATCCGGGGCGAACGCGCCCGGCTGGGCTGCCTGCTGGACCGGATGCTCCGGTTGACGGGCTGCTTCTCGGCGCTGGCGGGGGCGCTGTTCTGGGTGTGGGGCGAGCCGCTGGCCCTGCTGCTCTACCACAGCCGGGAGGCCGGGTTCTATCTGCGGGTGCTGGGCCCGGCCATGCCGCTGATGTATCTGGAGAGCATGGTGGACGGTGCCATGAAGGGGATGGGGGAGCAGAAGGCCGTATTCCGGTACAGCCTGTGGGACGCGGTGCTCCGCATTGCGGGGGTGCTGCTCCTCCTGCCCAGATGGGGGATGAAGGGCTTTTTGTGGGTGATCCTGCTGTCCAGTGCCTATACCTGCCAGATGAATACGGCCCGTCTGCTGCACGTCAGCGGGCTGCAGCCCAGGCTCTGGCGGTGGCTGGGGGCTCCGGCGCTGGCGGCACTGGTCTCAGCGGGGGCGGGCGAGGGCCTGCGCGCTTTGCTGGCGGGGTGGCTGGGCAGCGGGAGCACGCCCGCCCGGCTGGCGGCGCTCTGCGCGGGCGGCTTTGGCATGGCGGCAGTCTGCCTTGCCGTGCAGTGGCCGCTGGGGCTGGGCGAAGAGGTGCAGGCCATCCTGCGGACGGAAAAATCCCGCAGGGAGCGGCAGAAAAGCCCGGAGAATCGGAATTGTTCTGGACACAGGGGGGAGAATTGAGTATAATACAATGGATATTATGGCGGAACAGGCGCATGGGGCTTTGGACCCTGTGGCCGGCAACGCCGGGAAAAACGGGTGCGGACAGATCCCGCCCCGATGCAAAAGAGGATTTTTGTGAAGAAAACAGAGAAGCTTGTGCCGCAGGTGTTGCTGCGCCGGATGATCCTGGTGCTGCTGGACGCGGCCATCGTGATATTCAGCTTTTACTTTGCCCTGCTGCTCCGGGCCGACGGCGCGGTGGAGGCCAGCTGGTGGCCCCACAACCGTGCCCTGCTCTACCAGAATCTGCCCTGGATCGTGGCGCTCTACCTGCTCAGCTTTCTGGCGGGCGGGCTGTACCATGTGCTCTGGAAGTATGCCGGGGAGCGTGACCTCATCCGTCTGGGCGGCATGATCGCCGTGCCCACGGGGGTGGTCTATTTCGTGAACCATTTCTGCGTCCACGGCGTGCTGTTCGATTCTGCCAACGCCATGGCCGCTGTCCTCATCTTCCTGCTGGTGGGGGGCAGCCGTCTGGCATGGCGGCTCTTCCTGAACCATCCCATCGGCGAGCGTCTGCGGGGCGTGCCCAACAAGGACCCCAACCGCCCCGTGATGATCGTGGGCGCGGGCGAGGCCGGTGCCTGGGCCATCAATGTCTGCAAATCCAACAGCAGCTACGGCCACCCCGTTGTGGCGGTGGACGATGACCTGGTCAAGCAGGGGCAGACCATCCACGGCGTGCCGGTCAAGGGCACGCTGGAGCAGATCCCCCAGCTCTGCACCCAGTACAACATCCACAACATCATCATTGCCATCCCCACCCTGCGGGGCAGCAGGCTGAACCATGTCATCGACCTCTGCGTTTCCACCCACTGCCCGGTGCAGATCCTGAGCGACCCCCAGCTGGTGGGCAGCAACGGCCCCCAGCAGGGTGCGTTCCGTGAGCTGAACACCGCCGATTTCCTCTCCCGTGACGAGGTCACGCTGGACAACGAGAAGATCTCCGGCTACCTCACCGGCAAGACCGTGCTGGTGACGGGCGGCGGCGGCTCCATTGGCAGCGAGCTCTGCCGCCAGGTGATGCGCTTCCGGCCCGGCAAGCTGCTGATCTTTGATATCTACGAGAACTGCGCCTACGAGCTGCTGATGGAGCTGCAGCAGAAGTACGGCCGCGACATCCCTGTGACCGTGCTGATCGGCTCCATCCGGGATAAAAAGCGGCTGGACGAGGTATTTGAGACCTACCACCCCACCGTGGTGTTCCATGCAGCGGCCCACAAGCATGTGCCGCTGATGGAGATCAGCCCCGCTGAAGCCGTGAAGAACAATGTGCTGGGCACCAAGAACCTGCTCACCAGCGCCAGCGAGCACGATGTGGAGCGGTTCGTCCAGCTTTCCACCGACAAGGCGGTCAATCCCACCAGCGTGATGGGCTGCACCAAGCGGATCTGTGAGATGCTCATCCAGACCTTTGCGGGCAACACCGACATGAAGTGCGTGGCGGTCCGCTTTGGCAACGTGCTGGGCAGCCACGGCAGCGTGATCCCGCTGTTCGAGGCTCAGATCAAGAAGGGCGGCCCCGTCACTCTGACCGACCCCAACATCGAGCGCTACTTTATGACCATTCCCGAGGCGGCCCAGCTGGTGCTGCAGGCGGGCGCGCTGGCCGAGGGCGGCAGCATCTATGTGCTGGACATGGGCGAGCCGGTCAAGATCATGGATCTGGCCAAGCAGCTCATCCGCTTTTACGGCTACGAGCCGGGCGTGAATATGGAGATCAAGATCGTGGGCCTGCGCCCGGGCGAGAAGCTCTACGAGGAGCTGATGATGGACGAGGAGCAGGGCAAGATGCGCCGCACCGAGCACAACAAGATCTTTGTGGCATCGCCCCGGGACATCGACCTGGCCGTGTTCTACCAGCAGCTGCAGGATCTTGCCGCTGCCGCCCAGCACAACGACGAGGGCGTGGTGGATCAGCTGGAAAAGATGATCCCCACCTTTACCCCCACCCGGAAAAATCTAAAGGTGTAAACTCCTTCCGTCATCGCTGGCGCGATGCCACCTCCCTCAGGGAGGGAGGCTTTGCCGTGCGGTCAGGCTCCCTCTCCGAGGGAGCTGTCTGCGAAGCAGACTGAGGGAGTAAACTACGTTCGCAACTGCGGCTCCAAAGCCGTATGCGCTATAAAAACGAGAGGGAAGTATATTATGGAAAAGAGACCGTTTCTGACCGAAGAGCAGGCCCAGGAGATCATCCAGGACGTGCCCACCCCGTTCCACGTCTATGACGAAAAGGGCATCCGTGAGAACGCCCGCCGCATCAACAAGGCTTTCAGCTGGAACAAGGGCTTCCGGGAGTATTTTGCCGTTAAGGCGCTGCCCAACCCCATCATCCTGCAGATCCTGAAGGAAGAGGGCTGCGGTGTGGACTGCTCCTCCCTGACCGAGCTGATGCTGAGCGAGGTCTGCGGCTTTACCGGCAGCGATATCATGTTCTCCTCCAACCAGACCCCCGTGGAGGACATGAAGAAGGCCTACGAGCTGGGCGCATACATCAACCTGGACGATGCCACCATGGTGGACTTCCTGGACCGTGTGGCCGGGATCCCCGAGAACATCTTCTGCCGCTACAACCCGGGCGGGACCTTCCAGCTGGGCGAGAGCGAGGAGGGCTTCCAGGTCATGGACAAGCCCGGCGATGCCAAGTACGGCATGACCGAGGAGCAGATGATCGACAGCTATAAGAAGCTGATGGCAAAGGGTGCAAAGAACTTTGGCATCCATGCCTTCCTGGCCTCCAACACCATCTCCGATGCCTATTACCCTGAGCTGGCAGGCATCCTGTTCCAGCTGGCAGTCCGTGTGCAGAAGGCCACCGGTGCCCACATCGGCTACATCAACCTGTCCGGCGGCGTGGGCATCCCCTACCGCCCCGACCAGACCGAGAACGACATCATGGCCATCGGCGAGGGCGTACGCCGGAAGTTTGAGGAGATCCTTGTGCCCGCAGGGATGGGCGATGTGGCCATCTTCACCGAGATGGGCCGCTTTACCACCGGCCCCTACGGTGCGCTGGTGGCAACTGCCATCCACGAAAAGCACATCTACAAGGAGTACATCGGTCTGGATGCCTGCGCTGCCAACCTGATGCGCCCCGCCATGTACGGCGCTTACCACCACATCACCGTGCTGGGCAAGGAAAACGCCCCCTGCGACCACAAGTACGATGTGGTCGGCGGCCTGTGCGAGAACAACGACAAGTTCGCCATTGACCGGATGCTGCCCAAGATCGACATCGGCGACCTGATCTACATCCACGACACCGGTGCCCACGGCTCCGCCATGGGCTACAACTACAACGGCAAGCTCCGCAGCGCCGAGGTCCTGCTCTGCGAGGACGGCTCTCACCGCCTCATCCGCCGCGCCGAGACCCCCCACGACTACTTTGCAACGCTGGACTTCCTGCCCGCCATGAAGCCCCTGTTCGAGGGCTACGACGACTGAGGTCCCCTGAAAACCTGCGAGGTGTGAAATGTTTTTTGGATTCCAGCTTACCTGCGGCCTGATGATGGTCTTTTACGGCTACTCGGTGATGAAGAATCCCCGCGTGTGGGGAGATCAGGGCCGTCAGGCGGTCAAGGCGGAGAATTTCCCGGAATACTGCCGCCAGAACGGCCTGTTCTTCCTGAAGGCGGGCCTGATCATGGCGCTCATCGGCGCGCTGGACGCACTGGTGAGCCTTTCCGGCGCGCTCTACGTCCTGCTGTATCTGTTCGGGCTGGCGTTCTCGTTCTATCCGCTGGTCAGATGGTGCCGCGAGAACGAGGGCTTCTCCTGGCCCTGGCCCCATGTGGAAAGCGAGAAGAAGCGGATCAAAAAGCTGCGCAGGGAGCAGGAACAGGAGCGGCAGAACGGCTCTGAGAAAAAATAAGAGAAAACCGGAACGCGGCGCTCTCCCTGAAGAAGGGAGGGCGCTGCTTTTGTCTGCTGAAGTTTCGACCCTTGACAGCCGGAGCTGCAGAACCTATAATGAAACCACGATGACCCCTCTTGAAACACATTTGGAGGTACAAAACCATGATCAACTATCCCAGGAATTATGCTCCTCTGGCGGAAGAGGAAATGGAGTACACCAGCGGCGGCCTGTCCATCAACTGGATGGCACTGGGCTCCACCGTTATGGGCGTGGCCACCAGTATGCTGGCCTACCTGAATGTCTCCAACATTGCCGGTGTGGCGGTCCAGCTGCAGAAGAAGGACCCCGAGAAGTACCCTGAGCCGGAAGGCACCATCAACGGCAACCTCATCATTGATTCCACCCTGACCTACTTCTCCAGCGTAGCCGGCATCGGCATGGGCCTGCTGAACATTGCTGCGGGCGTGGGTACCGTCTATCTGGGCATGAAGTCCGGTTCTTAAAAATTAGTACTGGACATTTGAACCAAAACGTGGTATACTTCTTCCTGCATTCGCGGGCATCGTACATCGGCTAGTATATCAGCCTTCCAAGCTGAGGAGGTGGGTTCGATTCCCATTGCCCGCTCCATGCAGAAAAAAGCCCTGAGTTCTCCGGAACTCGGGGCTTTTTTGCATATCTGGGGCAAAATGTTTGGCCTTCATCTCTTGCTTACAAAAAAATTGTTGACATTGTGCATACAACGTATTATATTAAAGGCAAAGGAGCGTGATTTGTATGTCTCAGACAACGGTAAGCATCCGTATGGACAATGAGTTGAAGAACAATTTTGACCATATCTGCACCGAGTTGGGCATGTCGATGTCCACCGCCGTGACCATGCTGGCCAAAAAGATGACCCGGGAACAGCGCCTGCCTTTTGAGCTCTCGGTAGACCCGTTCTACTCCGAGCAGAACATGG
>ENA-USYP01002710-USYP01002710.1-human-gut-metagenome-genome-assembly--contig:-NODE-2710-length-10182-cov-13.263236_pt1 | contig 10182 bp, 10 predicted proteins | sample MGYA00250065_ERZ773512 | MGnify/ENA primary metagenome ERZ773512 (study PRJEB29103, sample SAMN06112003) | human gut metagenome | biome: human gut; feature: ankylosing spondylitis patient; material... | reverse complement strand
AAATCACATTTTTTAATGCAGTATTTGATTCTCTGCGCTTTTTCTTTTGACAGTTTAAAAAAAATATCCAATTTTGAAGCCGATTATAAACGGACCGAAATATATGGAAGATTTAAAAAAGAAAATGAGCGCAGACATGAATGATAAGGAGATCGTATTCTCCAAGTCCATTAAAGCAGGTAAACGCATCTATTACCTCGATGTAAAAAAGAACCGTAAAGATGAAATGTTCCTTGCTATTACAGAGAGCAAAAAGGTGATAATGGGAGAAGGCGATGATTCTCAGGTGAGTTTCGAAAAACACAAGATTTTCTTATATAGAGAAGATTTTCAGAAATTCATGGCAGGATTGACAGAAGCTATCGATTTCATTGATCGCAATGACATGAACGACTATATCAGCCGTTTAACCCAGGAAGCAGATATGGAAAAAGAGCAAGCTGCTATTGAAGAAGAAGCAAAAGAGGAAAAATTGGGGAGTGAAATCAAGATTGACATTGATTTTTAAGAAGAAAGCTCTTTGATATATCAAAAAAAGACCGTACCTTTGCACCGCTTTTTTGCGACATCGTGTGATAATCCACATCGTGTAATGGTGAATTAAGCAAACTAACTTAATTTAGAGTAACACAATTTTTTAAAGAAATGAAATCAATTGAAGTAAAAGGAACTGCAAGAACAATTGCAGAACGCTCTTCAGAACAAGCAAGAGCTTTGAAAGAAATTCGTAAAAACGGTGGTGTACCTTGCGTACTTTATGGAGGTAATGAAGTAGTTCACTTTACAGTGCCTAACGAAGGTCTTCGTAATTTGGTTTATACTCCGCATATCTATGTAGTAGACTTGATTATCGACGGCAAAAAAGTAAACGCTATCCTGAAAGATATTCAATTCCATCCTGTAAAAGATACTATCCTACACGTAGACTTCTATCAGATCGATGAAGCTAAACCTATCGTAATGGAAGTTCCTGTACAGTTGGAAGGTCTTGCAGAAGGTGTGAAAGCCGGTGGTAAGTTGGCTTTGCAGATGCGTAAGATTAAAGTGAAAGCTTTGTATAACGTTATTCCTGAAAAACTGACAGTGAACGTTTCTCACCTCGGTTTAGGTAAGACTGTAAAAGTTGGCGAATTGAGCTTCGAAGGCCTTGAATTGATGAGTGCTAAAGAAGCTGTGGTATGTGCCGTTAAGTTGACTCGTGCAGCAAGAGGTGCAGCAGCTGCAGCCGGCAAGTAATTTGAGACTATTCCTGTAAAGAGATTTACTTTAAACGCAGATTAATGCAGATGAAAGCAGATGTTAAGTCTGTACTAGTTTGTATTAATCTGCGTTTCTTTTTCTATATTAATGAACTGTTTTACGGATAAGTAATGATAAAATATTTAATTGTCGGACTGGGAAACATTGGCCCTGAATATCATGAAACCCGGCACAATATCGGATTTATGACGGTAGAAGCATTGGCAAGAATCAATAATGCTCCTCCTTTTATTGACGGACGTTACGGATTCACAACCAGCTTTTCAGTCAAAGGGCGCCAGTTAATCCTGCTGAAACCTTCCACCTTCATGAACCTAAGCGGTTTCGCTGTCCGCTACTGGATGCAAAAAGAAAACATCCCATTAGAAAATGTGCTGATAGTGGTAGATGACTTGGCACTCCCTTTCGGTACTTTACGTTTAAAAGGAAAAGGGAGTGACGCTGGACATAATGGATTGAAGCATATTGCCTCAACCTTAGGAACACAAAATTATGCCCGTCTGCGATTTGGTATCGGTAATGATTTCCCACGTGGCGGGCAGATTGATTATGTACTGGGACATTTCACAGATGAAGATTGGAAGACAATGGAGGAAAGGCTGGCAACGGCAGGTGAGATTATTAAAAGTTTCTGTCTTGCCGGAATTGATATCACTATGAACCAGTTCAATAAAAAATAAAGATAATAACTAAAATGGCTGAAGCAAGAATAGACAAATGGATGTGGGCTGTACGTATCTTCAAAACACGTACGATAGCAGCAGAAGCCTGTAAAAAAGGCCGTGTCACCATAAATGGAGCACTCGTCAAAGCCGCACGTATGGTAAAGCCGGGAGATGTAATTCAGGTTAAAAAGCCGCCTATCACATATTCATTCAAAGTGCTGCAAGCAATTGAAAAACGTATAGGCGCCAAACTCGTCCCCGAAATGATGGAGAACGTCACAACTCCCGACCAATATGAACTATTGGAAATGAGTAAGATCAGCGGCTTCATTGACCGAGCACGAGGAACCGGACGTCCTACCAAAAAAGATCGACGAAATCTGGAAGAGTTTACAACACCAGAATTTATGGACGACTTTGATTTTGAATTTGATTTCGATAGCGAAGACTAACCGAATTAACGCCTAAGCAAGGTTTCCTTTGTTACATATTGTCATTTTAGGCACGAATTACAGAATGCTCGTTTTATAAAAAAACGGTCACACAAAACAACAGGATAATCCGTGCCTGAAATTACTACTTACAGATTTGCCCTTACTGCATCAATCAATTCCTGATACTCAGCATCCGTCAAATAAACCTTTCCCGGATTCATCTGGAATATACCACCATAGTCAGGACCATCCACATATTTCGGAGCCAAATGAAAATGTAAATGAGATAATTTATCCGAATAAGCACCATAATTTATCTTTTCCGGTTGAAATGCTTTCTGCATGGCGCGGGTAACTCGTGTCACATCTGCCATAAAAGCATTACGATCTTCATCGCTCAATTCATTCAAATCGTTTGCGTGATCCTTGTAGGCAACAAGGCAACGTCCTCGATAAGTTTGTTCCTTAAACAGGAATACACGTGATACACTCAACTGCGCAATCTCAATCATCAGATTATGCAGCGTTTCATTGTTCTGACAATACAGACATTCTTTAGGATCGCTTTTCATGATACAATTATTTTATATTTTAACGAAACAAAAATAGGTGTTCTATTTTTATCCGACCTGTACTTTTTCGCTTTTTTGATCGATTAATTGGTACACATCCTCTTTCTCACCTACCACCCACACTACATCCCCTTCTACAAGCGGCACATTTACATCCGGTACCATCAACGCACCGTCCTCATTTTCAATGCCCGCTATCATACAGTGATACTTGTCACGAATACCCGATTCACGAATTGTCTTACCTAGAAAGACAGAATCTGCATCTATGATAAACTGCCTCAAAGCCATTTCACTCTTTTCATATACATCCCAGTCGATCTTTGCGCCATTTTGCATAGCCTCATTAAAAACACTCAATTGCTCATCCGTTCCTATCACTTGTATCTTATCCATTGGGAACAAACGGACGGAGCCTCCGGGAATGTTAATCCTTCTCTTTCCACGAAGAATAGAAGCTACATGTACACCGAACTTCTTTCCCAAATTCAGTTCCAGCAATGTTTTACCAGCCCAAGAAGATTCTCCGGGAATTTCCATATCGGCAAGATGTAAATCATGAGACAACAAACGTCCGGCATATTCCGGTTTCTTTTCTCCCAGATATTCTGCACGCACATCTCTTGAACGAAGATTCTGAAAGAAACGTCGCTCAATTAATATTGACTGTTTTTTCAAACGGCGTGACCATACCATAAGCAACACGACAAGCACAGCAACCCCTATTATTAAGCCGATAGATGCTTTGAACAATCCCGATATTACAAAAATAACGAACAGTGCCGCTATCATAATCCGGATAACGATAGTAGAAACTAAGGGAGCACGATTCGTACGGCTATCATGCCACAAAGTCACAAACTCGACCGAATGATTTTTCTTCACCATAATAGCACGCAAAAAAGGAGCAATACATAGAATAACAAAGACCGCTCCCAACAGTGACGCCCAAAAATGGGGTAAGTTCTCCTTAAAGAACGGTACCACAAAGCGGAAAGAAAGAGCAATGATAGATATGCTGACTATCGAATAAACAACTGTAATACGCACCATTGCTATCAATAACTTTTTCCACAGATTTTCGTGATTGAGTGCGGTTTGCGATCCGGAAGAATAACGCATCAAGAACTTTCTCCAGGATTCCGGCAAGTGAGCATCAACAAAAGTGGAAGCGGGTTCCGCCAGACGAATCATATAGGGAGTTAGAAAAGTGGTAATAACGGAAACTGCCACCACTATCGGATACAGGAAATCACTCGTCACATGCAAAGATACTCCCAACGAGGCTATAATAAATGCAAACTCACCGATTTGTGTCAAACTAAAGCCACATTGCATAGCTGTTTTCAAGGGCTTTCCGGAAAGAATTACTCCAAATGTTCCGAAAATTGCCTGTCCCAAAATTACTGCCAGAGTAATTACTATGATAGGTATAGCATACTCCACAATCATTGCCGGATCTACCATCATACCCACCGATACGAAAAAGATAGCTCCGAAAAGATCTTTGACCGGTTTCACTAATCGATCTATGGATTCCGCTTCGATGGTCTCGGCTAAGATAGACCCCATAATGAACGCACCGAATGCGGCGGAGAATCCCGTATTGGCAGCCATTACCACCATACCGAAACATAATGCCAGGGATACGATAAGTAAAGTCTCCTCTCCCATTAGTTTCCTGCAACGTTTCAGAAATTCAGGAATTAAATAAATACCCACTACAAACCATAAAATAAGGAAGAACAATAACTTTCCGATACTTTCCAACATCTCCGTGCCTTCAAAATTATGACTTACTGCCATAGTGGAAAGCATCACCATTAAAACGATAGCCAATATATCTTCCAGAATCAAGATACTTAACACAAGCCCTGTGAACTGTTTTTTTCTCAATCCCAGATCATCAAATGCTTTATAAATAATAGTAGTAGAGGACATTGCAATCATACCGCCCAGGAACAGACTATCCATTCGGTGCCATCCGAAACTCATACCGACTCCTATTCCCAACAAAATCATACAAAAGATAATGGTACAAGCAGCTATGATAGCGGAACCACCCACTTTTACAATCTTTTTAAAACTAAATTCAAGCCCGAGAGCGAACAATAAAAAGATAACACCGATATCCGCCCATGTCTTAATGTTGGCACTATCCATTACTGAAGGCGTAAACGGCATATGAGGACTTGCCAAAAATCCGGCAACGACATACCCCAGCACTAGAGGCTGCTTCAACTTCTTGAATAACAGAGTCATGATACCGGCACAGATCAATATCAGTGCGAGATCAGCTATAAGAGTAGGTAATTGAGACATTAGTTCATCGTATTTGATGACAAAATTATAATATTTCTATGGCATAAACAACATATTAACGGATATGTTTCATAGTAACCGTCATAAAATCAATTAGCCCCGGAAAACGTTGACATATTTCCGAGGCTAACCTATAAAATAGAGTTTAATCTTTATTTTCTAAAAGGTGGTTTCACCACTACTGCTTTCAGTTTACGTCCGCGCATATCAATGCAAATTTCAGTACCGATTTTACTATATTCCGGTTTCACATACCCCATACCAATACCAATTTTACGGGTAGGCGACATAGTACCGGATGTAACCACTCCAATCTTCTCTCCTTCCTGGTTCACTAGTTCATAACCGTGACGAGGAATCCCCCGGTCAATCATTTCAAAGCCGACTAATTTACGAGTTGTTCCTTCCGCTTTCTGCTTCTCTAACATAGGACGGTTGATAAAGTTTTTGCCTTCTACAAATTTCGTGATCCAGCCCAAACCGGCTTCTATAGGTGAAGTCGTATCATCCAAATCATTGCCATAGAGACAGAAGCCCATTTCCAGTCGGAGTGTATCACGCGCTCCCAACCCCACCGGTTTAATACCAAATTCTTCACCAGCTTCGAAAATAGCTGTCCAAATTGTATCGGCAGCACTCGGATAGAAATAGAGTTCAAAACCTCCTGCACCCGTATAACCTGTATTAGAGATTATCACATTGTCCTCGCCGGCAAACTTTCCAACTTTAAAAGTATAATATGGAATAGATGATAAATCAACATCCGTCAGTTTTTGCAAAGCAAGAATTGCTTTCGGACCTTGCACAGCAAGCTGACCTATATTATCAGAGGAATTTTCCAACTCCGCCCCTTCTGTATTATGAGACACACACCAATCCCAATCTTTATCCATATTGGCAGCATTAACCACCAACAAATATTTTTCCGGTTCATAATGATAAACCAGTAAATCGTCTACAATACCACCATCTTCATTAGGGAAGCAGGTATATTGTATCTTACCGGGAGTTAATGCCGCCACATTATTGGAAGTCACTTTCTGTAGAAAAGCCAATGCATTCGGACCTTTCACCCAAAATTCTCCCATGTGGGATACATCAAACACACCGACTGAATTGCAAACAGTCAGATGTTCATCAATGATGCCGGAGTATTCTATCGGCATATTATAACCGGCAAACTCGTGCATTTTAGCACCTAGTGCTATATGTTTCTCTGTAAACGGAGTGGTTTTCATGAATCTCAGTTTTTAAGTATTAAGTATTAAGTATTAAGTTTATATATCAGGTATATCCGTAATTGAAAATCATCTGGAAGCTACCAGCTCGGCGATCTTCACAATAACGTTCATCGCCTTTTCCATATTCTGAATAGGAACAAACTCATAACGTCCATGAAAATTCAGACCACCGGCAAAGATATTCGGACATGGCAGACCTTTGAAAGAAAGCTGCGCACCGTCCGTACCTCCACGAATTGGCTTCACATTCGGTTTCACGCCTACGGCTTCCATAGCAGCAAAAGCGATGTCAATAATGTGCATTACCGGTTCTATCTTTTCACGCATATTATAATATTGGTCGCGCAATTCAAGAGTTACAGTGCCTTCACCATATTCGGTATTCATCCGGGCAACCAGGCGTTCTATCTCTTTCTTACGTTCTTCGAATTTAGCCCGGTCATGGTCACGAATAATATAAGAAACAGTGCATTGCTCCACTTCGCCCTGAATACCGATCAAATGATAGAATCCCTCGTAACCTGTCGTATGTTCCGGTCTTTCTATAGAAGGCAACAGAGTGATAAACTGATTGGCAAGATAGATCGAGTTAATCATCTTATTTTTGGCGTACCCCGGATGTACATTGCGTCCCTTAAAAAGAATCTTGGCAGTAGCAGCATTAAAGTTTTCAAACTCTAACTCTCCTACTTCACCTCCGTCCATTGTATATCCCCATTCACAACCGAACTTCTCCACATCAAATTTATGAGCGCCTTCACCAATTTCTTCGTCCGGATTAAAGCCGATGCGAATCTTCCCGTGTTTGATCTCAGGATGTTCTTTCAAGTAAACAACGGCCGATACTATTTCGGCGATCCCAGCTTTATCATCTGCACCCAACAATGTTTTTCCGTTGGTAACAATCAGGTCCTCTCCTTTATGATCAAGCAATTCGGGAAATTGAACGGGAGAAAGAATTATATTATCTTCGGCACAAAGCATGATATCCGAACCATCGTACTTTTCTACAATACGCGGAGTCACATCTTTACCACTCATATCAGGACTTGTATCCATGTGGGCAATAAATCCGATTGTGGGTACATCCTTATCTATATTGGCAGGAAGCGTGGCAAAAAGATAGCCATGCTCGTCCAGAGTAATATCCTCCAGGCCTAAAGATTCCAACTCTGTTTTCAAATATTCAGCAAATACCATTTGCTTCGGAGTACTGGGGGTAATCCCTGTCGATTCATCAGATTGTGTATCGAAGCTTACGTACTTTAAGAATCTGTCTACTAAAGTCATGTTATTTAATTACAAGTTATTAATTACAATTTACAATTTGATAGTTTATAGTGCCGTAAAGGTAAAAAAAGAGCCGTGAATTACAAAGCAATTCACGGCTCTTTTTTATTGTATAATATCTTTTAAAAGTGGCTACTACCATCAAAGCAGTGTGTACACACTTTACATTTCGGCAATCCGATAGCTTCAATCAATGTTTCGAGAGTATTAAATTTCAAAGAAGTCAGACCGAAGCGTTCGGCAATAATGCTAACCATCTTCTCATATTCAGGAGAGCCGGTGGTAGCATATTTCTCCAGATTCTTATCTTCGTCACCTTCCAATTCCTTTATAATACGGCGGGTAATCAACTCCAACGCATTCTTGGAAGCTGAGAATCCGACAAACGGACAAGCATAAATCAACGGAGGACAAGCAATACGCATATGTACCTCTTTTGCTCCATAATCATACAGAATCTTCACATTATCACGTAACTGAGTTCCACGAACGATTGAATCGTCACAAAACAACAAACGTTTGCCTTGGAGCATGGCACGATTCGGAATCAGTTTCATCTTCGCTACAAGAGAACGCATCTCCTGATTGCTCGGTGTAAAACTACGAGGCCATGTCGGTGTATATTTCGAAATAGCCCGATGATAAGGGACTCCCTTGCCTTCTGCATATCCTAATGCCATGCCGACTCCCGAATCAGGAATGCCACAAGCACAGTCTACTTCCGATTTATCCATTTGTCCCATTTTCAAGCCACTCGTGAAACGTACTTCCTCAACATTCTTCCCTTCATAACAGGAAGTCGGGAAACCATAATACACCCACAAGAACGAACAAATCTGCATACCTTCACCCGGCTTACGTAGTTGTACAACATGATCGCTGTACAGACGTACAATTTCGCCCGGACCCAGATATCGGTCAATCTCATAATCCAGATTCGGAAAACTGGATGATTCACTGGTTGCAGCATACGCACCCTCTTTCTTTCCGATCACTACGGGAGTACGTCCCCACTGGTCACGGGCAGCAATAATACTTCCGTCTTCCGTCAACAGAAGCATGGAACAAGAACCTTTGATATGCTTGAATACATTTTCGATACCCTCGACAAAAGTTTTGCCTTGTATGATAAGTAATGCAATAAGTTCCGTCTGATTGGTGTTGCTTGAACTAAGTTCGGCGAAATGCATATTCTGCGAGAGAAGTTCATCTTCCAATTCTTTAATATTGGTGATTTTTGCGACAGTAACAATGGCAAAGCGTCCGAGGTGAGAATTAATAATAATAGGCTGTGCGTCTGTATCACTAATAATACCGATTCCGGCATTTCCTTTGAACTTATCTAGTTCATCTTCAAATTTAGTACGGAAATAAGTACTTTCCAGGTTGTGGATTGATCGGATGAAACCTCGCTCTTCACTATAGGTAGCAAGTCCACCCCGTTTCGTCCCCAAATGTGAATTATAATCTGTACCGTAGAATAAATCAGTCACGCAGCTCACTTGTGAGACTGTTCCGAAAAAACCTCCCATGTCGTTCTCTTTATTGATGATGTTTTTAAAAAAGATGTGCAAAAGTACAAAAAAGAATCCGTCTAATAAAAAAAGAGCTCCGCAAAGTTTTAGTTTTCTTTGCGGAGTAACAACTAATATTTATTAAAATATGGAGATTAAAAAAACAATCTTTTCACCTGAATGTTTTAAATCACTATTTTGTTACTTTCTTATCAACCGATGTACTGCAATAATGTTCTCCATAATATATATCCAATCACATAAAACACTAATTACAAAACGAATAATGAAAGTAAAGAGAAAAAAGCACAGTAGCTATGCCGAATAAAACAGATTGACTACACACGTATATTACACATTCTTCCTATATTTGCACACAATTATTTTATTTTTCCAAAGAGTTACACCAACTCTGATACAAATATCTAAAATCAAATGAGTAAAGAAATTATCTATATTTTTCTTGGTGGCGGCACCGGTAGCGCATTGCGTTATTGCATACAGCTACTTATGCACGAACGGATTGTTCCCTACAATTTTCCGTGGGCTACTTTCACGGTCAATATCTTCGGTAGTTTTCTCATCGGACTATTTTACGCTCTTTCCGAACGGTTCCACCTTCCTTTCGAAGTTCGCCTTTTTCTGACAACAGGATTATGCGGAGGATTTACCACCTTCTCTACTTTCTCCAGTGACGGCATAGGGCTGTTAAAAGGAGAATTTTACGGTACATTCATTACCTACACCCTATTAAGTATAGCAATAGGACTGACAGCTGTAGTGGCAGGCGGTTATTTAGGAAAACAATTATCCTCAAATCCGCAACTAAGCTCTTCAGCGTCCTTCTTGCGTCTAAACGTCCTCTCATCACTGAATTAGCAGAT
>ENA-USYP01002708-USYP01002708.1-human-gut-metagenome-genome-assembly--contig:-NODE-2708-length-10187-cov-2.837092_pt1 | contig 10187 bp, 8 predicted proteins | sample MGYA00250065_ERZ773512 | MGnify/ENA primary metagenome ERZ773512 (study PRJEB29103, sample SAMN06112003) | human gut metagenome | biome: human gut; feature: ankylosing spondylitis patient; material... | reverse complement strand
ATTTTGTAGGACGGATCGATGGACTGCAGGTATTCGATGAATAACGGCAGCGCGCTCTTTCCGCGGCTGGAGTTACCAACACCATAGAAGGTCTTTCCGTTGGACTCTTCGATAGCTTTCTTCGCTAATTCTTCCATGGACATTCCTTCTGCTTCCTTGATGATCTTTTCTACATCAGAAAGATTGGAATCGTCTGTGGACGCAGCTTCTGTTGCCGCCTCGCTTGCCGCCGCTGTGGTCTCACCGCCGGCTGCCGCTGTCGTAGCTGTCGTTCCGCTACCGCCGCCGCATCCCGCGAGGGACATCGCTGCCATGGAAACTGCAAGTGCCAATGACAAAGTACGTTTTCTCATAAAACTTTTCCTCCTTCATTTACTGGGTCATCTTATTTCTCTCACGACTCATTTTGTACTTTTATTATAGTAGCGCACAGGAAATTTTAACAGTGGACAAAACTGCGATAGTTTGTGGAATCCTGTGAATCTGTATAATTTTATTCCATATTTCTGATGTTTTTGTGCAGTTTCGACATATGTTTTTCTGTGGCAGAATTGGAAGTACGGGCATTTTGCTGTATATTTATCTGAACATCATTCGTCCGCACACATCTTTCACCCATCATGCTGATCTGCAGGATCCCGTCAGGTCCGGACACCGGAGTTCAAAGCCGTCCGCGTCTTTCTTATAACTAGTCTTATGTTTATTAGTATTACTTATTTATAAATATTAGCACAACTTTTATATATTTTATTAAAAGCCTGTAAAATTCTTTACGCGATTCTATTTCCAAAACATTTCTTTTTTCTTATGTAAATATTGTGCAAATTGAACATTGACAGAAACCGCCATTTAATGGTAACTTTACTGTAAGTTCGCTCAGCGTTTTTATGATACGACAAACGCTGCATAAGAAAATATAATGAAGAGGTGTAGACATGCAGGAATTAAAACCGATCAAAGAAGGAAAAGTACGTGAGATCTACGACAATGGTGACAGCCTTATCATGGTTGCTACCGACCGTATCAGCTGTTTTGACGTGATCCTTCACAATGAGGTTACCTCCAAAGGTGCTGTTCTGACCCAGATGTCCAAATTCTGGTTTGACCTGACAAAAGATATTGTTCCGAACCATATGATCTCCGTCGACACAAAGGATATGCCGGAGTTCTTCCAGCAGAAAAAATTTGAGGGCAAAACCATGATGTGCCGCAAATTACATATGCTCCCGATCGAGTGCATCGTCCGCGGTTATATCACAGGAAGCGGCTGGGCAAGCTACAAGGAAAACGGTACCGTCTGCGGAATCCGTCTTCCGGAAGGTTTAAAGGAATCCGACAAGCTCCCGGAGCCGATCTACACCCCGTCCACAAAAGCTGAGATCGGTGACCACGACGAGAATATCTCCTTCGAGCAGAGCATTGATCATCTCGAGAAATATTTCCCGGGAAAGGGCCGTGAATATGCAGAGCTCCTTCGCGACACAACGATCGCTTTATATAAGAAATGTGCAGAATATGCACTTACCAGAGGCATCATCATTGCTGATACAAAATTCGAATTCGGTCTCGATGACGAGGGCAATCTCGTGATCGGCGACGAGATGCTCACACCGGACAGCTCCCGCTTCTGGCCGGCAAAAGGCTATGAGCCGGGCCACGGTCAGCCGTCCTTCGACAAACAGTTCGCCCGCGACTGGCTCACTTCCCATCCGGGCAACGACTGGACACTTCCGCAGGAGATCGTCGATAAGACCATCGCGAAATATCTGGAAGCATATGAGATGATCACCGGGAAAAAATTAGAGGCATAACCCCCACAAACCTCCGCCTCTGAGTTTTTCCATTTAGTTCCTCATTTTTACGGAAAAAGCGTCCGGAATCCATCTTTATGGATCCGAACGCTTTTTTCTGTTGTTCTGTCTTCACCTGCCTGAGGGACACTGCCGCATTCGGGTCCCTGGGATCTTCTTATTTTAAAATATCCTGTCTGCAGATATGGCGGATCTTTTCCGCGTCAAGTCCCCGGATCACTTCCACAGCAAGATCTGCTGCCGCTTCAAGGTCGGACTTCGCGCAGAAATTATAATGGGTATGAACATACCGGCTCGGGACGCCGAGAACCAGAACCGGAACTGCCTTTGCTGTCAGGCTGATCTTTCCCGCGTTCGTGCTTCCGCCGCGGCGGACTGTCTCCTGAAATGGAATTCCGAATTTCTTCGCAAGCTCCTCCGCATACTCGATAAACACCGGATTCGAAATATAGCTCTTATCCATCCTGCGGATCTGGACACCGCCCCGCATGTGCCCCTGGGTCTGGGCAGCACTGAAATAAAAATCATCCGACGGGGATCCCTCAAAAACAATCGCCAGGTCCGGACGGACAATCTGGGATGTAACTGTGGCACCTCTTGTTCCAACTTCCTCCTGAGCCGCAAACGCTCCGGTCACCCGTACCGCCAGCTGATCCTTCTCCCCGCACAGACGGGTCATGGTGTCGATAATGCATGCACATCCTGCACGGTTGTCAAACGCTTTTCCAAAGCAGAGGTCACGTTCCTCATCGTAGGAAAATGAAACTTCCGGGACTGCCGGATCTCCGATGGAAATACCGAATACTTCTGTCACTTCTTTCCTGCTCACTGCGCCGACATCCACACTCAGTGTCTCAATACTCAGCGACTGGGAGGCCCGCTCTGCCTCATTCATAAAATGGATCGGCTTGGAAGAAATAATTCCCCGTACAAGTTTCCCGCTTCTGGTCCGGATCATTACTGTGTGCGCCGGAAGGTTCGTGAGGATCACTCCACCGAGCATGAGGATCTCCAGGCTTCCGTTTTCTCTGATGCTCTGTACCATAAATCCACATTCATCTGTATGGGCATCCAGCATCACGACCGGTTTCTCCGGATCCTCACCGGGCATACGCGCATAAAGGTTATTCATCGCGTCATTTTCCAGCTCCAGACCTTTGCAGTACTTCGCAACCGTGCGGATTACATCCTCCTCAAATCCGCTCGGTCCAAACGCATCGCAGATCTCCCCAAACATCTTTACATTCATACTGATTCCTCCTATATTTTCATTTTAATTCTTACCTTTTTCCATTGATGGCCTCCAACGGCTTGTTTTTTCAGGATCCAGATTATTTTTCCTGTATCTCCGATGGAGCAACACCCGCAATTTTTTTAAATGTGTTAGAAAAATACGCAATATCTTTATATCCGACTTTTTCTGCCACTTCGTACACCTTGTTCCGGTGGTCCGAAAGCAATTCCACTGCCTTTTTCATCCGGTACCGCGTGAGCCACCCCATCACCGTATATCCTGTCTCTTTCTTGAAGCAGTGGCTCAGGTGGCCTTCGCTGATCCCCACCGCACCTGCGATCTTCGCCACATTGATCGCACTTTCCCCGTAATGAGATGCCATATAAAGCACCGCGTCCCGGACGTATCCGGTAAGGCCCGCGGTATTTTCATCGAATGGCAGGCAGAGCCGGATCACCGCGGCATTGGTCTCTGGTCCGTCACCTTCCAAAGCTCCCGGATATTGCTCCTTTACCGGTGCCTTATCCAGGACAGATCTGCTCAGACCGGTATCTCTTTGCTTCCCCCGATCTGTCTCGATCCGCTCTTTCGCCCTGAGGATCGCGCTCTCCAGCTCCCCGTCCTCGAAAGGCTTTAACAGATAATCAAATGCATAAAGCTTCAACGCCTCTCTGGCGTAGGAAAACTCGCTGTACGCGGTCAGAAAGATCACCTGTACCGGATTTTTCTCTTCCCGAAGCTTCTTTAACATCTCAAGACCGTTCATCTTAGGCATCCGGATATCGCAGATCATCAGGTCCGGATTCTTTTTATGGACCAGTTCCAGCGCGTCCAACCCGTTTTCCGCCTCACCGACGACCTCGCAACCCAGCGAGGCCCAGTCCGTCTCACCGACAATGCCCATCCGGACGAACCGCTCATCATCTACAACGATCACCTTGATCATAACAGCTCCCCCCTTCCCTTTTTCCATTCCCCATCGGTCATCAGGATCTGTTCTCCATACTGGGCGCAGGCTGTCCGGAGCCATTCACCGGTATTCTTATCGTTACCTTTGTTCCGCCTGCAGCCAGCCGCTCTGCCCTGAGACCGTAGTCTTTTCCATAATGAAGCCGGATGATCGTATCCACATTGTAAAAGCCGATGTGGCCATTCTTCTGTTCCTTGTCCCGGTTTCCGAGCCGTCGGATCACTTCATCGCTGATCCCGCATCCGTCATCTGAAACCTCGATCACAAGCTCCTTCCTTTCCAGATATGCCCTGACAAAAATATGCCCCTCATCCGCATCCGCCAGCCCATGGATCACCGCATTTTCCACAATGGGCTGAACGATGAGCTTTGGAACCAGGATCTCCTCCGTCTCAGGAGCGATCTCATAGCGGAAATCAAACTTTCCGTTAAACCGGATCTTCTGGATCTTTGCATAACTTTCCACCAGTGTCATCTCTTCCTGCAGCGTGATAAACTGGGCGCTTGAAATACTGGTCCTTAAGATCTTCGCAAGCTTTGCCGCCAGCGTCGCGATCTCCGGAATATGGTTCGCCTTCGCCACCCACTTCATCGTATCAAGGGTATTGTAGAGAAAATGCGGATTTAGCTGGGACTGCATCATGGCGATCTGGGTCTCGTTCAGCTCCTTTTCGCGCCGAACCCGCTCCTCCATGTAGGAGGAGATCCTCTTTGTCATGATATTAAAATTTTCCGCCAGCTCCCCAAACTCGTCCTGACGTTCCATGTCCACATGGGTATCCAGATTTCCCTCCTGAACCTCATCCATGGCATCATGAAGTACATGGATCGGCTTGGAAAGAAAGGAGCTGATCCCGATCGCGACACCAACACTTAAAAGAAAGCTTCCCGTGGCCATGAAAAGAAGAACTGTATACATGGATCTCGTGGTATCACTCGTAAAAACATGGGGACGGATCAGGACACTGTAAAGTCCTGTGTTACCCAGCTTTGAAACGTAAATACTATTGTTGTTCCAAACCTCCGTCAGAGATTCTCCCTGTAGAAAACGGCTTCTCAGAACATCTCCGACCGTCTCCCCCGATGCCGTGCCTACGCTGTACACGGTCTCCAGGAATCCATTAAGAATACAGATTCCATCCTGACCGCTGTATGTGCCGGAGAGCGCCTTTGCGAAATGCTCCGCCGTCATTGTGACCACAAAATATCCGGAACATTCCTCTGAATTTCCGGTCACCGCTCTGGCAAACCGCAGGACCTCATCACCGCCAATCTCCAGATCACTCCGGATGATCAGGTCATTCGGGTGGGCATGAGCCTCTCTCAGGATCCCCCAGTATACCGGCAGCGTCTGTCCGTAAGTACGGTTTCCCGTAGAGTACAGGCAGGAGCCGTCCACATTGTAGAGATGAAATCCCGCCATCTCACGGCATGCAGCGGTTGCTCCGTACAGACTTCGGTACACTTCATTCTTCTTTCCAAAGCTCTCCTTTTCCAGTGCCTCGGCAACCTGCGGATCCGTACACAGTTTCTCCGCCGCGTCATGATAAGCGTCGAACAGCGTCATCAGCTGCTGTTCTACCGCACCGGCAAGCTCCATATCCTTTTTTTCAAAATCTCTTCCGACCTTCACCTTAAACATCTGGATGAGAAACACACAGCACACGATCAGTGGAAGAACAGACACCGCGAGAAAGCTCACAAGAAGCTCACGCCGGAAAGATCTCTGGATAAAGTTCTTCATGATCCACCTCCGTTTCCTGCCATGAGCGCCGCCCATCTTTCCAAAATGGATTTCTGGTTTTTTACTGCCCATCCAAGATCGAAGTCCATGATCGATCCCTCTTCCTTCTGATCCGGGGTAATATCATCGCGGACCGTCCGTCTGTAAAGCTTCTCGACAGCCAGTCTCTGGACATCAGGACTCACGATAAAATCCACAAAAAGCTTCGCGTTTTCTTCATGCTCCGCACCCTTGATCACCGCGCATCCGTCTGCCACCGCGCTGGTTCCCTCCCGCGGATAGACGATCGAGATCGCCGCGCCGCGGTCGATATACTTTTTCGCAGTTTCCTCTAAAGTCAGACCAACCAGATATGTTCCCTCTGACACCTCATCGAGCACGGCGCCTGACCCCGCCGCCATCCGGCGGCCGAGCACTCTGGCAAACTGTTCCAGAACCTCGTTTTCACGCATCGGCAGGACCTGGATCATCGTCTCCAGCATCGTGCAGCTGCTGCCGGATCTTCCCGGATCCGCAAAGGACACCTTTCCGTCCCAGTCCCCGTCAAACAGATCCTCAAATCCCCGCGGGGCGGAAGCCGCGTCCACCAGCTTATTGTTGTAGATCAGAACAATGGGAAGCTCCGTAAACGGAGTCCAGACATGATCCTCAGTCCGGTATATACTCTCGATATGATCGCTCTGGGTACTCTCGTATGACACGAAGCAGTCCTTAAAGACCTCATAGCTCTCCACACCTCCGCCGAACATCACGTCACAGGATCCCTTTTCCCCCTCTTCCCGGATCCGCTCCAGAAGCTCCGTCGTTCCCCCGGGAACCACTTCTACCCAGATTCCGGTCCGCTCCTCAAACTCCTTTATGATCGGCGCATAGACCTCCTGCTTGTGGGAAGTATACACCGTAAGCCTCTTCTCCTCACTCACCTTCTCCGGTCCCTGTCCGCTGCTCTCCCCTGCGCCACAGCCCGCCGCACTCATCGCTGCAACTGCAATTCCAAGGAACACCGCCCATACGTTTCTCTTTCCCTTCACTCCCCGAAATCCCCCTTTTGATTCCGATCCGATTGAATTTCTATCGATAACCCTTTTCCTGTAATCCCATTCTGTTTCGTCGCTCTTTTCAGTCTATTCTAACATATTTTCCCGAAAGAAACCATAACTTTTGTATAATAAAAAAACCGCCGCACCTCCACGATCTCCCCGAAAGGAAATCATGTTCGGTACGGCGGTTTTTCGCCTGACTCCGCGTGAACACTAAGAAACAGGAACGCCTGCCCCTATTTATTATGAATTATTTACTTTCTCATCTCAAGAACATCTGCAAATGCCTCGATAGCAGTTGCAGCCTGTCCGAAGTCTCTCATCTGCTGGTCAACACCAAGCTTGATGTGCGGGATACCTGCGTTGTCGAGAGCTTTCTTGAGGTACGGATACTCCATCTCCTCCGGATCGCAGAACTGCTGCATGAAGAGTACAAGACCCTGAGCGCCGCTCTTCTTAACCATGTCAGCTACGAACTCGCCGCGGCGGTTCTTGGAAGACTGCGGATCATAAAGAAGGATATCGTAATCCATGTTTGCAAACTGTTTTGCAAGAGCTCTAAGAGCATCCTGCTCGTCCTCCGGAACATCTGTACGGAAGGAACGGCTCTCATGAGCAACATCATCAGCTGCGATCGCGATGTTGTTGTTCTCGAAGATCTCAAGAAGCTTCGGGTTGTCAACGATGATACCGGATGTAACAACCTTTGTTCCCTTCCAGTCACATACCGGAAGAGCTGCGAGCTCTTTGTTTAACTCTTCAAGTTTTGCAGTGTATTCCGGTTTCTCCATGAAGAAGAATGCCTTTAATACTGCGGAACGCTTTGTAGGAGTTACAACGTCGCAGTGCTCGTTAGCGAGTTTTACGAACTCACGGCGGGCTGCACGGCTCTTGTTGTAAACCTTGATTGCGTCAAGGATCGCATCGTTGGTGATCTCGTGGCCACATACTTCCTCGAGATCAGCCTTAACGTTTGCGTACTCCTCCTCACAGAACTTAAGTCCGAACTCTTCGAAACGGTTCTGCGGATGAGCAAGGAAGATAACTTTCATCTTGTCGCCCATAGCAACACGGAAGTTCTGGCTCATCGGACGTAATGTATCACAGATTGTTGGTGTGATGATTCCGTCTAACTGATCCATAGTTCCGTCAAGGAGCATCTCAAGTGCGAGCTGAGCGATCGTGCAGTAGAAGGTTGCACAATACTCTTTTGCACGGCTGATCGTCTTGTTGTTGGAGCCCCAGATTCCCATCGGAACCATGCCTGCAGCGTATACAAGCTCTTCCGGAGCGTAGTACGGGAGAACGCCGATGACCTTCTTGCCCTGTGCTTTATATTCAGCAAGCTGCTGTTTCGGAGTTGCAGCTTTTACTTTAAATTCGTCTAATAATGCGTTGATACTCATGGTCTATTTAGCCTCCTTTGCCTGGATGTTTGCTTCCATAGCCTCTACAAGGCCCTGTACTCGTGTCTCGTACTGAGCGGCATTGAAGTTACGCGGGTCAGCCTGGTCACCATCGAATCCTGCGCACGGAATACCAAGATCCTTTGTGAAGCGGCGCTGCATCTCTGCCATGTAACCGGACCACGGCTTACAGCTTCTGTTGTAGTGAACGAGAACGCCATCTACCTTGTTGTCACGGCAGATGCCTTCACGCCATGCAACACCCTGCTCGATACATACGGAGTTCGGTGCTTTGTAGTAAGCACGTGCCATCTCATCCAGACCATTATATACGAAACCGAATGCCGGTGCGTATACAACTGCTGTTACGTTGACGCCGTTAGCCTTTAACGGTTTGAACAGTGCCGGAAGCTTCGGCCAGCACGGAATACCCTCGAACATTACACGGTATTTCTCCGGGAACGGAGTTGTTGTCTCGCCCTTAGCGATCGTCTCGTCAAGGTCTTTTGCTAACTGCTCGAATGCCTCAGCAGCCTCAACTCTTGCACGTGCAGTTACGACGTCAGCCATATGGTTGAACAGGTCGAAACCACTGTACGGAGCCGGTTTGTACTGTAAGTAATCACAGACTTTTAACCATGCCTTTGCTGTACGGTTTGCGTTCTCACATGCATGCTCGAACTTCTTCTCGTCGAACTTCTTGCCTGTAAGCTCCTCTAACTGCTTGATTGCCTTGTCGAACTGTCCGCGAACATAGCGAACGTTCTGATCAGCAACTTCAACAGTGTTGTTGTACGGGATATCGATCATGATAAGCGGAACGTTGCACATACGGGCAATGTTCTCATACCACTTTGTCATACAGTTACAGATGTTGTTGCAGCAGAGAACGAAATCCGGCTGCGGGATCTGCATCTGACGGATCGGGGAGATCGCTGCAATACGACGCTCTTTGTCCGGTCCATCCGGAAGTTTCTCAAGCTCAAGAAGGTTTACAAGCTCAAGATACGGAGTCTGAGTCTTCGGATCTTTTTTCGGCTTGCCTGTTGCCTCATCAATCACTACGTTTCCGTCTGCATCCTTTAACGGCTTACCTGTGCTCGGGTCGATGATGTACTCACCTGTCTCCGGGTCAAACTTACGCGCTACACGGACACCGGCTGCGTAAGCAAGGCTGATACGTGCGTATCCGCAGATATCGTTGTCGTAACCAAGATCCTCAGCTGCCTGACACATAAGCTCACCGTAACGGTTTGCTGCGATACCAGCTGCCTGGTTCTCCGGGTACATAACGTTTAAATCAAATGCTGCTGCGAGCTCGCACGGGAATTTGGAAGAAGACCAACCAACTAACTCGCCTCTCTTTTTGGCTTCGCGCGCGTCTTTATGAACGTCATCTACGACTTTACGCAGCGCAAGAACACCAGGGCTAACCTGCTTTGCCATAATAAATATCCTCCATTTCTTATCAAACATGGCTGCTTATGTTATTTACAGCCATAGATCTGCATAAACTAATAATGATTATGCGCGGCGGCTTGCTGCCTTATATGCATATAAAGCTGCACCAAGCGCACCGTTATACTGTGTCAGAGGAGATCTGTGGATCTCACAACCAAGCTCATTCTGAAGAGCCTTGACTACACCCTCGTTCTGAGCAACTCCGCCAGTCATAACGAGTGCCGGAACAACTCCGATCCTATGGGCGAGTCCAGTGACACGGTGAGCCACGGAGCGGTGGATACCTGCGATAATATCGCACTTATCGGTTCCCATCGACAGCTGGCTGATAACCTCACTCTCCGCAAATACGGTACATGTGGAGCTGATCTCCACTCTCTTCTTGGACAGGGAATCAAGATGTCCCAGATCCTGGACCTTAACCTCAAGAACGCCTGCCATTACGTCGAGGAATCTTCCAGATCGGAAGAGCACACGTCTGAACTCCAGTCACCGTACGTAATCTCGTATGCCGTCTTCTG
>ENA-USYP01002694-USYP01002694.1-human-gut-metagenome-genome-assembly--contig:-NODE-2694-length-10228-cov-5.293666_pt1 | contig 10228 bp, 12 predicted proteins | sample MGYA00250065_ERZ773512 | MGnify/ENA primary metagenome ERZ773512 (study PRJEB29103, sample SAMN06112003) | human gut metagenome | biome: human gut; feature: ankylosing spondylitis patient; material... | reverse complement strand
AGAACAGGTTTGCCCAGACGGTCGACAGTACGTATGACAGCAGGCTTCCATGTGGTGCTCCACGTTCCGTCAGTTGCCTGTGCTTCAATGTAATCATTATCTCAGACGCGACAGAAAATGTCAATTCCTGACACGGCTTTTTCCGTGGGACCTCGCCACAAAAATTTGAAAAGATTGTTGCGATTTTTGCACAATATGTTAAAAAAGTATCTATGTTCAACGAAATAAGTTATGCTAATTGGAGGTATTACCTATACTTCTTCTGGGGGGCCTTATGCCTTTCACAGCTATAAGGCGGCGTCTGCCTGTCTGACCGCTGAAAAACCCTTATGAACAGGGGAAACGCACCTCTTTGCTCTTGCACCGGGGCGGGCGCGCAGGTATAATGATGAAAAAGAGCATTAACAAATGACGGTGGTGGCTTCATGTACGAAAACGGGAAGATCTATATGGGTCTGGCAGGTGGCAAGCGGGTGGAACTGGCGCTGAATATGTGCAACCGCCACGGACTGATCGCTGGGGCCAGCGGCACCGGCAAGACCGTCACCATGAAGGTGATGGCGGAGTCCTTTTCCGACGCCGGTGTGCCGGTGTTTCTGTGTGATGTGAAGGGCGACGTGGCGGGCATCTGCGCGCCGGGCCAGAGCAGCGAGGGCATGGAAAAGCGCATCGACAAATTCGGCCTGCGGGACCGCTTTGTCTACCAGGGTTATCCCACCACCTTCTGGGATGTTTATCAGGAGGGCGGCCACGCCGTCCGGGCCACCGTCAGCGACATGGGACCGGAGCTTCTCAGCCGAATTTTGGGCTTGACGGCGGTACAGGAGGGAATTCTGCACATCGTGTTTCAAATTGCGGATGACAAGGGGCTGCTGCTGATCGACCTGAAGGATCTGCGGGCCATGCTGACCTATGTCAACGAGCACCGCACCGAATACATGATGACCTATGGAAATATCACATCTCAGTCGGTGGCGGCGATCCTGCGGGCGCTGCTGCCACTGGAGCAGCAGGGCGGCGAGCTGTTTTTCGGGGAACCGGCGCTGGACATCCGCGACTGGATGCGCACGGCTGCTGACGGCCGGGGCATGATCAATGTGCTGGACTGCGTCAAGCTGGTGCAGAATCCCACGCTGTACGCCAGCTTCCTGATGTGGATGCTGTCGGAGCTGTTTGAGATCCTGCCGGAGGCTGGCGATCTGGACAAGCCCCGGATGGTATTCTTCTTTGACGAGGCCCACATGCTGTTCCGCGATGCCCCCGCCGTGCTGCTGCAAAAGGTGGAGCAGACGGTGAAGCTGATCCGTTCCCGGGGCGTGGGCGTATACTTTGTGACGCAAAGTCCCGGCGATATTCCCGATACCGTGCTGGCACAGCTTTCCAATCGGGTGCAGCACGCCCTCCGGGCCTATACCCCCACGGAGCTGAAGGCTGTCCGCGCGGCGGCGCGGGCCTTCCGGCCCAATCCCGCGTTTCAGGCGGAGGATGCCATCATGGAGCTGGGCGTGGGCGAGGCGCTGACCTCGTTCTTGGACGAAGCGGGCGTCCCCACTGTGGTGGAGCGCACGAAGATCATCTGCCCACAGAGCCTCATGTCGGTGCCGGAGCCCATGGTCCGGGCCAAGGTGATGATGCACGACGGCATGGAGAAGTATGACGAGTTTGTGGATAACGTGTCGGCCTACGAGGTGCTGACAGCGGAACGGGAGGAAGTGGAGGCCGCCAAACAGGAGGAGGCCGACCGCAAGGCCCGTGAAAAGGAGGAGGCTCAGGCGGAAAAGCTGCGTCTGAAAGAGGAAGAAGCCGAACGAAAGCGCAAACAGAAGCTGGAGGACGAGGCTCGCCGCAAGGCGGAGCGCCGGGCGGCCAAGATCGAGTCCCAACTGATCTCAGCAGGCGGTCAGGTGCTCAAGCGGGGCCTGCTGGGTGTGCTGAAAAAGTGGTAACGCGGTTTTTGACGGAATACCTATTAACAAACATGAAAAGGAGAACGTGATATGAAAAAGAGAATTTCGGTCCCATTTTTAGCGGCTGCGATTGTGGTTTTGGCCCTGCTTGCGGTGATCGTCATTGCAAAACCCTTTCCCCAAAAAGCATCGGCGGTATTCCCGGAAAAGCTGTTGGAGCTCCCCTGCACCGTGGCGCGGGAATCCATAGACGGCGCGGAAAAGATTGATCTTACAAATGACCAGAAGGGAGCCCTGTTGAATGAACTGGAAACCATTCAAGTAGTACGGAGGGGAACCTCTGACAGCAAGGTCGGCCCCTACGATCGGTATGTGTACCGCTTCAGCTTTGAAAATCAGCAGGAGATCTCAATGGATGACCGCGGAACGCTCTATACGCAGAAGGGCGGCTATACGATGACCGGGGATATCTCCGGTGTGCTGGACCTCTTGAATGGCTGGTTCTGAGCTGAGCACCGGAGCCGGGCAGAATAAATGGCAAATAGAGTCTTGCAGAGTGCGTATTCATAAATGCTGATTGAAATAGCGACAGATAAGAAAATGCTCTGCAAAAGCCTGCCTTCCATTTGGAAGGCAGACTTTTTTCGCCTATCAGCCGGTAAGGGTCAGGCTGCGCTGAACTCCTCCCGCAATTCCTCCATGGCCTCGGACACATGATCCGCAGAAAAGCAGAACCGGCCGTTTTCATCATATACCTCAATGTGTCCCATCACATACCGCAGTTCAAATCGCTCCATTTTTATAACCCCTTCCGTGGTGTGTTGTTTTCTGATTACATGCTCAGTATACAATACATACTGTCCTATAAAACGGACACTGTCACCAGCTGCGATCTCTGTACGGCGTATTTTCCTCAGATCGATCCGCGGCTCAGAGCATGATATTGCCGGTTTCTCTGCCGGCCATCGCGGTATTCAGCAGCGTTTCCTTGCAGACGGCGGCGAAATACCGGCTGTCTTCAAATCTGCCCGGGTAGTGCTTCTCAATAAACGCCAGAGTTTCTTTTAGCTGCAACATGGCGGCGAACATATGCTTGCAGGCGTAAGTGCAGAAACAGTCGCAAACCAGATTTCTGATCTCGCCATCGATGTAGTCACATTCCAGCTCGTAGGGCTGTGTCCCTTCCACAATGGCCCGCACCCGAGTCTTATCCAGAGAGATGTACCGCACCCGGTTTTCTCTGTAATAGTCATGTCCCCGCTCCGCAATGGCGTCGCTGATCTTCATGGTTTGCAGATCATTCAACTGAAAGCCGCTGCCGTCCTGTTCGGAAACAATCTCCGTATCCTCCTTCTCAGGTGCCTTGAACCAGGTGATGATCTGTTCATAGGGGAGCGCGCTGCGGTCAAAGGTGACGAAGTGCGATCCGGCAAAAAGGAATTCGCCGTGGACCTTCGTATCGGCCACGCTGATGACCCGCTTGTAGTCGGACAGCTTGATCTTGAAGGTATAGCAGACATCCACCACATGACCGCGGAAACCTTCCAGCTTTCCATCCACAAAGACCAGATCGCCGCAGTGGAGATCAAATTGATCGTTGTAGTAGGAGAGCGTTATGTTGCGAGCAGGGAAGTGGATCAGCACCAGGGATCTGGTAGGCTTCGGCTTTCTGGAAATAACAAACCGCGCGGCAGCCTCGTGCCTGTTTTCCTTTTCAGCGGCGGAAAAAACGATCTTGAACTTCATAAAACCCCTCCTTCAAAATAATCGAGTTCCCTTCCAGTGTCATCATTTTACAATCTTACCTGTCCCAATAACCGGACTGCGACGAAAAATAACAGCGGCTCTGACCGTAATGGTCAGAGCCGCTTGATCTGAATTTGATTCAGCTTTTATGCCTGCGGGCCGTAAAGCGCCGCGACGGAGCCGATATGCGCCTTCATGCTGTCCACAACATGAGCGGGGCTTACGATCTGCGCCTGAGGGCCAAAACCCAGCACCCACGCAAAGAACTGAGGGCTGACCACCACGTCCGTCCGGACGGTGAAATGGGCCGGGCCGTCGGGGACGATGAATACCTCGCTGCCTAGCCGGTCCAGAACGGCGCCTACCAGGTGATTTTCAAACCGCATCTGTACCTTGATCTCTTCGCCGGTGAACATACCGAAGGTTTTGCGGGTGTAGACCGCCATGTCCAGCGCCTGATAGACCTCCTGACCGTCCCGCTCCTCATCCAGCGTGGAGATCTTCTCCATCTTGTCCACGCGGTAGTGCTTGATGATTCCAGCCTCAGAGTCATAGGCCACCAGATAGTAGTTTTCATCGTCCCAGGTCATGGCGAAGGGACTGACTACATAGTATGCGCCGCCGTGGCGGTACTGCCGCTCCTTGGCCACATTGTACTCAAAGTACAGAAACCGGATCTTCCGGTTATTGGAGATGCCGTTGTGAATCTCATCCACATTGTAGTAGATGGACTCGTTCATGGTCTTGATGCGGTTTTTCACAAAGACCTGCCGGTGCAGAAGCTGGGCGCTGTGTACGCTGGCTAACGTCTCAATCTTCTTGATGAGGGACGCAGTCTTTTTGTGGGTGATGAATTTGGAGGACTGCACGCTGTCCACCAGCAGCTTCAGCTCCGGCAGCTCAAAGGTGCGGCTTGCCACATAATAGCCGAACACGCGGCCCCGCTTGCATTCCTCAATATCCATGCCGAAGGTGCGCAGCGCCTCGATGTCATCGTAAATGCTTTTGCGCTCTGCGGCGATGCCGTTGGACTCTAAGTATTGAATCATCTGATTGACTGTAATCGGGTGTTCCTCGTCGGAGTTCTGAAGCAGATAATTCCTGACATGAAGTAATTTCAATTTCTGGAAAGAGGATCTGGCCATATATGTTCCACCTTTCTGCGCCCGGATCAGCAGGCGTGAACCTGCAACCGGATTGCTTCATATTCAGATGGCGTTCTGCCTTGTATCGCGCAATGTCTTTACGTTCATTGTAGAATGAAATGTGAGCTTCTGTCAATGGGATAGACGATCCAACGGCAACGCCCCTTACTGTACCGACTATACAAGCGCACCCGACCGTGTTATACTGTTAAAAAATTCAATACATGCAGATAGAGGAAAGAGAGGCAGATGGAAATGAACTACACCTCCGCACAGGCCAACAAGCTGCTGAAAAAACTGAATGACGAGTATACCGCGTTGCTGGACAAGGAGACCCGCAGCCGGGACTTCCGGGCTGCCATGGGGGAGGATGTCGAGTCCGTTCGGCCTGTCTACGATTACGCTGAAACGCAGATCCGTCTCGCAGAGTTGGAAGCGAAGATCCGCAAGCTCAAGCACGCCATCAACGTTTTTAACGCCACGCAGACCGTGGACGGCTTTGACATGACCATCGACGAGCTGCTGGTCTACATCCCCCAGCTCACCAAGAGGAAAAACAAGCTGTTGGAGATGAAAAGCCGACTGCCCAAGGAGCGGGTGGAGGAGCAGTACGGCCGCCAGTCCAGCATCATCGACTACACCTACGCCAACTATGACATCGCGGCGGTGGAGGCCGACTATGAGAAAGCTGCCGATGAACTGTCCCGTGCCCAGCTTGCGCTGGACGCGGTAAATCAGCGGGAAACCTTTGAGTTTGAAGAATGACCGCTTTCCGTCGTTTCACACGAATGTCCGACTATTTTTGATCCAATCACGATCTCTGCGTGTGTTCAGCGTTCAGAGACAGAGAATCGGTTATTTTGGTGGTTATCCGTTATGCGGCCCGCGTTTATGGTTTACGGGGAACATTTACCGGCAGCATCGGTGAAGCGAGAAAACTTTTTGGGGCCGAAGTACGGTTATAGGCCCTGACTATTTACAGTGGGGAAATGTTCGTTTTGCGGAACTCCAAATTGAGCGTGAACTGTCCAAAATGGCGGAATCATGTTGAACAGTGAAAATAGGAGGCAACGAAAATGAAATGGTTTATGTTCTGCGTCGCAATGAATTTTATAGCAGCCATTGTACTGATTGGAGCCGGCGCAACGGAATTGAATAATTTAGGAACGAGTGTTCCGGCGCTTTTGTGTATTGCTGCCGGTATATGCGGACTGATCGAAATTAGAAAGAACAAGTGATGGAATTACAATCGTTTGCTTACCGGACGCTGTCGCTGCCAAGGCGCTTAGACAAGCGGCAGCCTGTTTCTGCAAGGTGAATTGAACACAATACGAAAAGAAAAAACGAAAGGGGAGAGGAATATGACAGTGATCGGCAATATTCTCTGGTTTCTGTTTGGCGGACTGATCGGCGGACTTGCGTGGGTGCTGGCCGGATGCCTGTGGTGTGTGACCATCATCGGTATTCCCGTCGGACTGCAATGCTTCAAGTTCGCGAGTCTCGCCTTTTTCCCTTTCGGAAAAGAGGTCATATATGGGGGCGGCGGGTTTTCCTTTCTGGTGAACCTGATCTGGATCGTATTCTTCGGCCTTGAAATGGCGATCGGCTATGTCATTCTTGGCTGTCTCTGGTGCATAACACTCCTTGGTATCCCCATCGGAAAGCAGTGCTTCAAGATGGCGAAGCTGTCGCTGATGCCCTTCGGCGCGTCGGTGATCTGACCGGGACCGGACAGGATCGACCGTCTCTCTTGCATTGTCAGCCACGCCATGCTATAATACTCCTACAAAATTTGTGACGTGGGGTTTTCAAGGCGTTTGATATGCTGCTTTTAACCACGCAATTGTGCAGAACAATTGCGTGGTTTTGTTCTGCAATTTTCAGGAGGACACATGAACGAGAATCAAAAATTAGGAACCATCATGAAAGAGCTGATCTGGTTCAGCCTGCCGCTGATCCTCAGCGGTGTGCTGCAGCAGCTCTATAACTGGGCAGACGCCTTCATCGTCGGCAATGTGGACGGAGAGCTGTCCCTTTCCGCCATCGGCGTGACGTCCATTCCCATCAGCTTCTTCATCACCACCATCACCGGCTTCACACTTGGCCTGTCCGTCCTGATCGCCAAGAACTTCGGTGCAAAGAAACAGGACAGCATCCCGCCTGTGCTGGCGGTGTTTGCCGTGATCCTCGGCGGCGTATTTCTGCTGGCTGCGGCAGTCGGCTCCGCCCTGTCCTATCCGTTTATGGAGCTGCTGCACACGCCGGCGGATACCATCGACCTCGCCAGCGGCTATATCCGCATTATTTTCTGGGGCCTGCCGTTTCTGGCGGTCTATAATGTCTATACCGCCACCCTGCGCGGGCTGGGAGACAGCCGGATCCCATTCCTCTCCATTCTGGTCTCCTCCGTCATCAACGTACTGCTGGATATCCTTTTTGTTGCGGAGCTGCGCTGGGGCGTACTGGGCGCGGCTGCGGCGACTGTGCTGTCCCAAGCGATCATGACGGTGTTCATCGTCCTGTACGGAACAAGCAAATACCCGTGGCTGAAAAGCGGTTACCGGAAAGAAATCTTCTGCGGCGCCGTGGTGCGGGACGGCTTGCGCTACGGCCTGCCGCCCATGGTACAGTCCAGCATCAGCGCCTTGGGCAGTCTGGTATTGCAGGACTTCATGAACCGCTTCGGAACGGATACCGTCACCGCCATCACAACGGCCTACCGCATCGACACGCTGATCCTGCTGCCCATTGTGAACCTCGGCTCCGGTATTTCCACGGTCACGGCCCACAGCCACGGCGCGGGAGATACGATACGCACCCGAAAAACCCTCTCTGCCGGTACAATTCTGACCCTGGTGGTGTCTGCGTTCCTGACGGGCCTCGTGATCCCGACAGGCGGAAAGATCATTGCGCTTTTCGGTGCCGGGACCGCTGCGGTGGCGATCGGAAGTGCCTTTTTCCATCGCATTGCATTCTTCTATCCGATTTTCGGCCTGACCACGGCGTTCCGCGGCTATCTGGAGGGCAGGGGAGACCTGGTGTACTCCAGCGCTGCGGGACTGGTCTCTCTGGCCGTCCGCATCATCGCCTCCTACGCAATGGCCCCGCACTTTGGAAATATGACCATCGCCTATGCGGAAATGGTCTCGTGGGTGTGGCTGCTGGTCATGTACCTGTTTCGTCTGGCAGCCAAAAAGGATGACGCTCTATGAGCAATGAGCATAGGTGCGATGTCACCGATGTTGAACTGGAATCTCACCGGCATCAGATGGGGACTGCAAACTTAGATGCGGCGCCGGATGTTTTCATAAAACGGTTCCTCCTGATACGTAATCGATTTTGCTAAAGTGCGCCACCCTTATACCGGATTATGTTGTAGAAAGTCAACGAATGATTTTGCAAAAGGTCGACGCTGATTATTTCGCTTTCACGGTTGAAATGCCCTGCCGACTGTGTTACACTTGGCGGGCATGACGATAAAAGGGAGGCAGGAGACATGAAAACGGCACAGGCGGACCTCACAACGGGCCCGCTGGGGAAGAAGATCTTCCGATTCAGCATTCCTCTGATCTTTTCCAACCTGCTGCAGGTGTTATTCAATATGGCGGACGTGGCGGTGGTCGGCCGGTTCGCGGGCTCCACAGCGTTGGGAGCGGTAGGCTCCACCACCATTTTCGTGTCCCTGTTTACCGGCTTCCTCATCGGACTGTCCGGCGGCGTTAACGTACTGGTGGCGCACCACTTCGGAGCTGACGATCAAAAGAACCTCTCGGATACCGTCCACTCGGCGGCGCTGACCTGCGCGGCGGCGGGACTTGTACTGCTGGGGATCGGCTGCGGCTTTGCGGGCGGTATCCTCAGAGCGCTGAACACCAAACCGGAGCTGATGGACGGCGCTGTGCTGTACCTGCGCATCTACTGTCTGGGTATGCCCGCACTGGCGGTCTACAACTTTGGCAACGCCGTGTTCTCCGCGGTGGGCGATACCCGCCGCCCTCTGTACTACCTCTCCATCGCCGGCGTTATCAATGTGGTGCTGAACCTGTTCTTCGTCATCGTCTGCAATATGGACGTGGCGGGTGTGGCGGTGGCCAGTATCATCTCTCAGTATTTCTCCGCCATTCTGGTAACGGCGGCGCTGCTGCGGAGCCGTGAGAGCTACTGCCTGCGGTTTTCCCAGCTGCGGTTCCATAAGACCCACACAAAAGCCATTCTATCCATCGGCATCCCGTCCGGACTGCAAAACGCCATTTTCGCGTTGGCCAATCTGTTCATCCAGCGTGGCGTCAACACCTTCAGCGCCACCATGGTGGCGGGAAACTCCGCTGCTACCAACGCCGACGCGCTGGTGTACGATGTGATGCAGGCCTTCTACACCGCCTGCGGCAGTTTCATCGGTCAGAACTACGGCGCAGGCAAGAAGGACCGTATCCGCCGGACCTTCCTGATCAGCACGGCTTACGCCTTCGGTGCGGGATTGCTTCTGGGTCTGGGACTGCTGCTGTTTGGACGGCCGTTCCTGAGCCTCTTTACCACAGACCCGCAGGTGATGGACGCGGGTATGTACCGTTTGACGGTCATGAGCGTTTCCTACTGCGTCTCCGCGTTTATGGACGGCTCCATCGCCGCCTCCCGTGGCCTTGGCAAGAGCGCTGTCCCCATGATCATCGTGATCCTGGGCTCCTGCGTGTTCCGCATTATCTGGGTCTACACCGTGTTTGCGTGGTTCGGCACCATCACGTCCCTGTATCTGCTGTATGTGTTTTCCTGGACCATCACGGCAGCGGCAGAGATCATCTATTTCATTCGTATCTACCGGCAGGCCACAGCGGATCTTGCCGCTGCCTGACCGCAAAACCGCAAAAGAGCGGAGGGATCAAACGATCCCTCCGCTCTTTTTGATTATGCACATGAACGAGCTTGCTGTCATTCATGGGAACGTATCGTGCGCTGTTAGCAGAACCCTACACGCCTGTTCTTATCTGACGAAAGAATGGGAATGGCTCCGCTGCGAATCACAGTCCACGCCAGCTTTCGGGCCGCAGACAGCTGAGATCCTGCTCAGCCTGATGGATCTTGGCCAGCAGAGCATCCCGGTCCTGATTGAGTGTGCCCCGGAGATCCAGATAGTTGCTGGCGTGATTCATGCGGAACACACTGCCGGGGCTGTCGAAGTGAGAGACCAGCAGCTCTGTTTCCTTCAGCACCTGATGCTGGTCCAGCAGACGGAAGCTGCCGTCATGGACCCAGTCATACAGAGGTGTTCCCGGCTCCACCATCAGCGTCAGCATTCCGATGTATTCCGGGTTCATGGCGTTGAAGGCCTCGGCGGTCTTGACGGCATGTTCCTCCAGCAGCTCCGGGCTGCACACTATCGAGCATCTGGCTGCCACCTACCTGCGCAATGAACCGCAATGGCAGGACAAGATT
>ENA-USYP01002681-USYP01002681.1-human-gut-metagenome-genome-assembly--contig:-NODE-2681-length-10295-cov-9.056763_pt1 | contig 10295 bp, 6 predicted proteins | sample MGYA00250065_ERZ773512 | MGnify/ENA primary metagenome ERZ773512 (study PRJEB29103, sample SAMN06112003) | human gut metagenome | biome: human gut; feature: ankylosing spondylitis patient; material... | reverse complement strand
ACATCTCTTGCACATCTTGACAAAAGAGAGTATAGCCACCTGTTTCTCCTCCCCCTATCTTTGCCTTCGTCAAAATGACACAACCGACGTGAACTTCCAAAATCTTAAAATGAATACAAGTAATGAAAAAAGTAACCTTTAGTTGCCTTGCTCTAGCAACCCTGTTGCAACTGATTCCCTCCAACGGGAATGCAGCGAACATTCAGGATCAAAAGAAAAAGACGAACCGAACCGAAATGAAGCAGGACACAATCCCTGCCAATCTCTCAAAAGAACCTGCCAACCCTTCTAAAAAAGAAGCAGAAGAAGGCGAACGCAATGTGATGCTGAATGCTTCCGACGCCAACAAACCCCGCGAAATTCAAATCGGGCTTCCCAGCGAGGACGTTAATGTATATGAGAATGGGCTTCCCGCCGTCTATTCCTCGGCCGTTCACAAGCTCGCCGCCCATTGGCGCAGCGACAGCAGCCTGGGAGAAGTAGGACTTTTATCTCCTTCCGAGTCGGCCATCACCACCGGTAACATCGCTTACTCCGTCAACTCCTTCAGCAAACTGGGACAAAAGGATTTTCAAGGTATCTTCAACTACCGGACCAATCATTTCGGAATGCAGAACTTCGATTTCAATGTTTCAGGAGCCATCAACGACCATTGGCTCTACACCGCAAGCATCTATCAGAACTTCGATCCGGGAAGCTTCGACCTCAAATTCACAAACTACACAGACCGCACCGAGATCTATCATGCCGGCCTGACCCGCCTCTTCAACAACGGACGGGGCAAAATATCCCTGCTCTACAAACATTCCCGCAGTGAGAATCCGGGCAGTTATGCCAATGCCGCTCCTTTTATCTATGTCGGCGACGGCTCGGAAAACCGTGCCAATGAAATAGCACTGATTGCTGATTATCGTTTCCAAAACGACCTGCTGTGGAAATTCAACCTGAAATATATGGATGCCCCACGCGCCAACTATGTGGATTTCGGAGGAAGCACCATCAGCGAAGTAACTGCCGACGCTGGTTTTACATTATCCAACGGCCATCCGTATGAAGGACTCGCAGAAGGCCGCCGCACCTGGTTGCACGTAGGTAAAGTGAAAAACTTCCTGATTACTTCCGAACTAAACAAGACTTTCGGCAACCATGATTTGCGCCTGGGATTGAACGAATGGTATTATCATCTTGACTACCACTCCTCTTCTCTGCAATGGATGGCTACCGTAGAGAACTATCCACAACTGCTCACTTCCACCGCAACAAGTTCCCTAGATCCCACACTGACCGGTCAACACGTGCAGACATACGGCTACAACGAGCTTAGCCCCGAATATACAATGGGATATGAAAACAAACTCGCCCTCTACCTTACAGACAACTGGCAGGTAACTCCCAAATTCAACATCTATTATGGCGGACGCCTCGAATATTACCGGATGAGTGCCGACCAGATATCCGCTTCCCGTTTCCCGAACTTCCACATCGGCGACTTTACCACTTATCATAAAGAGAAAGAAACAGGAAATATCATCACCACCCCGCGCAGTGTTCATCCTGCCAAAGTGATAAAAGACAAACTGAACTACGCCGCCACGCTCCGCGCCACTTACAACGTAACCCGGCAATTCGGGCTGACTGCCGACGGAACAGTAGCCACCCGCTTCCCCCGTATCAACGAATACGCCGGAACAGGTCCTACGGAAGAACAATACAAACGGGTCACCATACCGTTAATCCGTGGCGGTCTGTTCTACAAGAACCATTGGATCAACCTCACCTCTATGGTGACCTATATCTCTAAATCCAATAACATCGACCAGCAAAACCTCACGAAACCGGGAACGGAAGAAGGAAAGACCGTTTTGCTTATCTATAATATCAAAACACTGGGATGGACCACTTCTGCCGAGATCGACCCGTTCAAAGGTTTCCATCTGCATGCCCTGTTCACGTATCAGAAGCCTGTTTACAAGAACTATAACGCAAGTGTCACTTTCAACGATGGCTCGGAGATGTCTGTCAATGCCAACGGAATGATCGTAAAAGAGATCCCGCAGATACTTGTCGAACTCGACCCAAGCTACAACATCACGAAAGACTTACGCCTCTGGCTTAGTTTCCGCTATTTCGGCAAGACGTACGCCAATCTTCAGGAAGCGCTCTACTTCAACGGGCGCTGGGAAACGTTCGGAGGAATCAACTGAAACGTAAACAAGCACCTGTCTCTGGGGGCAACAGTCATCAACTTCCTGAATCAGAAAGGAGCCAGCGGAACCATCAACGGTTCGGAACTGATTACGAAAGAAGAAGCTGTCCAATACGCCGGAAATTATATGAGTGGAAACTATTTACGCCCATTCACCGTAGAATTTAGCGCAAGCATCAAATTCTAGTTCATACCAAACGAATTATAACTATCTTTGTGGCATTATATGCCCACAAACTAACTAATACCTAATTAATTATTAAAAAACCATGAAGAAACTTTTCGTATTACTTACGGCATTGTTTACCCTGGCACAAATGGACGCCCAGGAAAAGAACGTTATCCGCATCGCAACGGACAACACAGACTTAATTCTCCAAGTAGCTCCCAACGGACGACTTTATCAGGCTTATCTGGGCGATAAGTTACTGAACGAGAAAGACATCAACAACTTTTCTCCATACGTGAAAGGTGGAAGTGACGGAAGCGTATCTACCCGTGGATGGGAAGTATATCCGGGCTCCGGCGCCGAGGATTATTTTGAACCGGCTGTAGCAATCACGCACAATGATGGAAACCCGAGCACGATTCTCCGTTATGTATCTTCCGAACAAAAAGCAGTGGCAGGCGGAACGGAGACAGTCATCCAACTGAAAGACGATCAGTACCCGGTGGAAGTCACGCTGCATTACATCGCTTATCCGAAAGAAAACGTCATCAAGACGTGGAGTGAAATCAAACATGCTGAAAAGAAACCTGTCACCATCTGGCGTTATGCTTCGACGATGCTTTATTTCTCCGGAAACGAGTATTATCTGACTGAATTCAGCAGCGACTGGGCTAAAGAAGCACAAATGAGCACACAACCTCTATTGTTCGGCAAAAAGGTGATCGACACCAAACTGGGAAGCCGTGCCGCCATGCATACCCACCCGTTCTTCGAACTTGGTTTTGAACAACCGGCACAGGAAACACAAGGACGTGCCATGTTAGGGACTATCGGATGGACAGGCAACTTCCAGTTTACCTTTGAAGTGGACAACGTAGGCAATCTCCGCGTCATCCCCGCCATTAACCCGTACGCATCTGATTATGAACTAAAACCGAACGAAGTATTTACCACTCCCGAATTCATCTTTACTTTCAGCAACAACGGTACGGGCGAAGCCAGCCGCAACCTCCACGCATGGGCACGCAACCACCAACTGAAAGACGGACAAGGCGACCGCATGACTTTATTGAATAACTGGGAAAATACGTACTTCAAATTCGATGAGAAACTGCTTGCCGAACTGATGAAAGAAGCCAAACATCTGGGTGTAGATATGTTCTTGTTGGATGATGGCTGGTTCGGCAACAAGCATCCTCGCAACAGCGACAATGCCGGACTGGGCGACTGGGAAGTGATGAAATCCAAACTGCCGGGCGGTATTCCCGCACTCGTGAAGTCTGCCAAAGAAGCCGGAGTGAAATTCGGTATCTGGATCGAACCGGAGATGATAAACCCCAAAAGTGAATTGTTCGAGAAGCATCCTGACTGGGCTATCACTCTGCCCAACCGCGAAACATACTATTACCGTAACCAACTGGTGCTCGATCTTAGCAACCCGAAAGTACAGGATTTTGTGTTTGGCGTAGTGGATAACATCCTGACAGCGAACCCGGAAGTGGCTTTCTTTAAATGGGACTGCAACTCTCCCATCACAAATATTTATTCTCCCTATTTGAAAAATAAACAAGGACAACTTTATATCGACCATGTACGTGGTATATATAATGTATTGGAACGTATCAAAGACAAATATCCGAACGTACCGATGATGCTTTGCTCCGGCGGTGGCGCCCGTTGCGACTACGAAGCATTGAAATACTTCACAGAATTCTGGTGCAGCGACAATACAGACCCGATAGAGCGTCTGTTTATCCAATGGGGATTCTCACAAATCTTCCCTGCAAAAGCAATGGACGCACACGTAACCAGCTGGAACAAGAAGACAAGCGTGAAATTCCGTACCGATGTAGCAAGTATGTGTAAACTGGGCTTCGACCTCGGACTGAAAGAGCTGAATGCGGACGAACAGACTTTTTGCCAAAACGCAGTTGCCAACTGGACGCGTCTGAAGAAAGTGATTCTGGATGGTGACCAGTACAGACTGGTTTCTCCATACGATGGTAATCACATGTCTGTCATGTACGCCGCACCGGATAAGAACAAAGCAGTGCTTTATACCTACGATATCCACCCACGTTTCGGTGAGAAGCTGCTCCCGGTTAAACTTCAGGGATTGGATGCGAAGAAAATGTATAAGGTGAAAGAAATCAACCTGATGCCGAACTCTAAATCGAATCTTGCTGCCAATGAGAAGACTTATTCAGGAGATTATCTGATGAAAGTAGGAATCAATGCTTTCACTACCAATCAGGCTTTCAGCCGTGTGATTGAGCTGACTGCCGAATAATATTCACCACAGAAGTACGGAGGACACAGTGTTTTATACCATTGATACTAAACAAAGTATATGCGTTGCGTCTTCCGTGTTCTCTGTAGTAAAAAAACAATAATCAATTAATCCTCTTCAATCTTTACGGCTGTACCGTTAGCAGTCACCATCAGCATACTGCCACTACCTCCAACTGTCTCATAATCCAAATCAACACCTATCACGGCATTAGCTCCCATTTGAGCTGCTTGTGCCTCCATTTCCTTCAACGCTGTATCTTTTGCCATACGCAGCACTTCTTCATAAGAACCGGAACGACCACCCACAATATCCCGAATACTTGCAAACAAGTCGCGGAATACATTGGCACCTATGATTGTCTCTCCGGAAACTATTCCATAATATTTCACTATTCGTTTTCCCTCAATGATGGGAGTGGTTGTCATCAGCATAGTTTTTTCTTTATTAGTTATCTGTAAGTTATATGTATTTAGTTAGACGCAAGTCCCCCTAAAAAAGTTGCAGCTACACCGTAATTTCTTACGATATAGCTGCGATTAATGTTAAAGAGAGAGAATTTATATAATATGAGCATGGTCTCACGACCCTCCTAATATTCAATGAACATTTTGTTTCTTTACCTATTAGACGCACAAAAGTGCAAATCACTGCACTTGAAGGCATCTTTTTTTAGTTAAAGAATAAAAAAAGCCGCCATCCCACAGGAATAGCGGCTTATATTGTTAGAACATCTTGCTGACGCGTTCAATTCCCGCCACCAATGTATCTATTTCCGATTTCGTATTGTACATGGCAAACGAAGCCCGTACAGTTCCTTCTATACCAAGACGTTGCATGAGAGGTTGTGCACAATGATGCCCCGTCCTCACGGCAATACCCAAACGATCCAGCAACGTTCCGAGGTCGAAATGATGGATATCTCCTACCAGGAAGGAGATGACTGCTCCCCGTTCGGCTGCTTCACCGAATATACGCATCCGGGGAATCTCTTTCAGCCGTTGCAAAGCGTAAGTTGTCAGTTCATGCTCATGGGCTGCTATCTGCTCAAGTCCATGTCCATTCACGTAATCAAGGGCTTTTGCCAGTCCGGTAGTTCCGATATAGTCGGGCGTACCGGCTTCAAACTTGAAAGGAAGTTCGTTGAAAGTGGTCTTCTCAAAAGAGACATGCTGAATCATCTCTCCTCCTCCCTGATAAGGCGGAAGGCGGTCTAACCACTCTTCTTTTCCATAAAGCACTCCGACACCTGTCGGACCGTATATTTTATGGGCAGAGAACACCAGAAAATCAGCATCCAACTCCTGTACGTCCACTTTCATGTGAGGGATAGACTGTGCAGCGTCTATCAGGCAAGGTACGCCGTGCGCATGAGCCGTTGCAATCATTTCTTTCACCGGATTCACCGTACCCAGCACATTCGAAACATGAACCACGCTGACTATTTTCGTTCGTTCGGAAAATAGTTTTTCGTATTCATCCAGCAAGAGTTCGCCTTTGTCATTCATTGGAATCACTTTGATGGCAATTCCCTTTCGGGCAGCCAACAGTTGCCAAGGAACGATGTTACTGTGATGTTCCATCACGGAAATAATCACTTCATCCCCCTCTTCCATAAATTCATCACCAAAGCTGGAAACAAGCAGGTTGATGCTTTCCGTTGTTCCGCGAGTAAAAACAACTTCGTTCGTGCTACGGGCGTTAATAAACTGACGCACCGTTTCACGAGAAGCCTCATGCAATTCCGTAGCTTGTTGCGAAAGATAATGCACACCGCGATGCACATTGGCATTTACGGAATAATATTCATCCACCAACGCATCAACTACCAGACGGGGTTTCTGCGTCGTCGCACCGTTGTCGAAATAAACCAAAGGTTTACCGTAAACCGTACGGTTCAATATCGGAAAATCCTCACGTATCTTTTGAATATCCACGTTTATTAATTATTAGTGGTTACTTACAAATGGCACAGCCCTGACATCTATTCAGCTCGCCACGGAAACGTTTTTCTACCAACAGATGCAGGCGATCTTTCAGTGCCTCCAAACGAATGGTATCAATCACTTCATTGACAAATGCGAACATCAATAACAAACGGGCTTCTTTCTCTGCAATACCTCGTGAACGCATATAGAATAATGCACCCTCATCCAACTGGCCTACCGTTGCTCCATGCGAACATTTCACATCATCCGCGTAAATCTCCAATTGAGGTTGTGTGTACATTCTCGCATCACGCGTAGCACAAAGATTCCGGTTAGTCTGCTGGGAGTTCGTATGTTGCGCATCGGGACGCACCAATACCAATCCGGCAAACGCACCTACCGACTGATCGTCGAGTACGTACTTAAACAGCTCATTACTAGTGCAGTTCGGTACGGCATGGTCGATGCTTGTATGATTGTCTACGTGCTGGTTCTTATCGGCAATTGCCATGCCACAGAGGTTTATCTCGGCTCCTTCTCCTGCCAACAATACTTCAGTGGTGTTGCGGGTAGTACCATTATGCAAAGTCATTCCATTCAACAATACATTGCTGTTTGCCTCCTGCTTTACATACAGGTTACTGATACGAACGGTGCTTGTATGTGTTTCTTCCAGTTCATACATATCGAATACCGTGTTCTCACCTGCAAATACTTCAATCACTTGTGTTGCCAGGAAGTTCACGTTATCCATTGCATGGTCACAAATCAGCAGACGGGCTTGCGCGCCATCCTCCAGGATGATTAGTACGCGGCGGTTCACCATGAAGTTGACATCTGCACGCAGGATATTTACCAGCTGGATCGGTTTTTCTACCACTACATTCTTCGGCACATAAAATACAACACCGTCTTGTGCAAAAGCTGTATTGAAAGCAGTCACCCCATCTTTGGAAGTATCTGCCAACTGACCGTAATACTTCTTCACCAATTCCGGATGCTGTCCGGCCACTTCTTTCAAGCTGCCGAAAATCACACCTTCCGGCAGATTGACTTTAGGAAGTGCTCTATTATAAAATGCGTCATTTACCACAAAATACAGGGCGGTACTCATATTCGGCACATCGCACTTAAACACTTCATACGGATTGACCGGAATAGCCAGACGATTCAAGTTTAAACCATAATCCGGTTCAAAATACTTGCTCACATCCGTATATTTGTACTTCTCCATCTTACGGGTCGGAAATCCGAGGCGTTCAAAATCGGCAAATGCAGCTGCACGAGGCGCATTCAGCACTTCGGCGCTATGCTTGCAGATCATTGCTTCCGTCTGTGAGAAGAGGTCTATATATTGTTGTTCAACTATCATAACTTATTATTTGTTATTCTCCTACTTCTTTCTTGATCCAATCATATCCTTTTTCTTCCAGTTCCAATGCAAGTTCCGGTCCGGCAGTTTTTACGATACGACCTTTATAAAGGACATGTACAATATCAGGTTTGATATAATCAAGCAAACGTTGGTAGTGAGTAATAACGATTGTGCTTGTTTCAGGAGTTTTCAGTTTGTTCACTCCTTCCGCAACAATACGGAGCGCATCAATATCCAAACCGGAGTCTGTCTCATCGAGGATGCTCAACCGCGGTTCCAACATGGCCATCTGGAAAATCTCGTTCCGTTTCTTTTCACCACCCGAAAAGCCTTCATTCACCGAGCGGTTAGCCAACTTATTATCCAGCTCTACTACCGCACGTTTCTCACGCATCAGTTTCAGAAACTCACTGGCCGTCAGCGCAGGCAGACCTTTATACTTGCGTTGCTCATTCACAGCAGCACGCATAAAGTTGACCATGCTCACACCCGGAATCTCTACCGGATATTGGAAACTAAGAAAGATCCCTTCATGGCTACGATCTTCAGGACTCAACTCCAACAGGTTCTTTCCATAAAAAGTGACCGAACCTTTTGTTACCTCAAAAGCCGGATTTCCCACCAATACGGAAGAAAGCGTACTTTTACCGGAGCCATTCGGCCCCATAATAGCGTGCACCTCACCGGGATTCACCGTCAGGTTAATACCCTTCAATATCTCTTTGCCATTAATGCTGGCATGCAGGTCTTTTATTTCTAACATGATTATATGTACTATTTTTCCATTTACTATTTACTATTAAAAACCCATACTACCGACAATTTACCTCCTACAAGCGCGCAGCCAAATAGTAAATCGTAAATTGCCAACTAGTAAATCACCCCACACTTCCTTCCAACGAGATAGTAAGCAACTTCTGTGCTTCTACCGCAAATTCCATCGGAAGTTTATTCAATACTTCTTTTGCATATCCGTTCACAATAAGTCCGATCGCATCTTCTGTCGGAATACCGCGCTGGTTGCAATAAAATATCTGGTCTTCACTGATCTTGCTCGTTGTGGCTTCATGTTCCACCACTGCCGTTTCATTGTGAATATCCATATAAGGGAAAGTATGCGCACCACATTTATCTCCCAGCAACAGAGAGTCACACTGGCTATAATTGCGGGCATTATCCGCTTTCTCGGCCACACGTACCAACCCACGATAGGAGTTCTCACTATGTCCGGCGGAGATACCTTTACTTACAATCGTACTGCGGGTGTTCTTGCCCAGATGAATCATTTTCGTTCCGGTATCAGCCTGCTGATAGTTGTTCGTTACAGCTACGGAATAGAATTCAGCGGTCGAGTTATCGCCCGTCAGAATACAGGAAGGGTATTTCCAAGTGATGGCCGAACCGGTTTCCACTTGTGTCCAGGATAGTTTACTATCCACTCCCTTGCAGTTACCACGTTTAGTCACAAAGTTGTATACACCGCCCTTACCTTCCGCATCGCCCGGATACCAGTTCTGAACAGTACTATATTTTACCTCTGCGCGGTCGTGCACGATTATCTCGACGATAGCGGCATGCAACTGATTTTCATCCCGCATCGGCGCTGTACATCCTTCCAGATAAGAAACGTATGAATCGTCGTCCGCCACAATCAGCGTACGTTCAAACTGCCCCGTGTTACGGGCATTGATACGGAAATAGGTGGAAAGTTCCATCGGACAACGTACACCTTTCGGAATATACACGAAAGAGCCGTCAGAAAAGACAGCGGAGTTCAACGCGGCAAAGAAATTATCCCGGTAACCTACCACCGAGCCCATATATTTCTTCACCAAATCGGGATGTTCCCGCACGGCTTCACTGAACGAGCAGAAGATAATTCCTTTCTCCATCAGCGTTTCCTTGAAGGTAGTCTTTACGGAAACGGAGTCCATAACGGCATCCACCGCCATTCCGCTAAGAGCCATCTGTTCCTCCAAAGGAATACCCAGTTTATTAAACGTCTTTATCAATTCAGGATCGACTTCCTCCATGCTCTTCGGTCCTTCTTTCTTCTTCGTCGGATCGGCATAATAAGAAATCGCCTGATAGTCAATTTCAGGGATACGGAGATGTGCCCAAGTCGGCATCTCCAGCGTCAGCCAGTGGCGGTACGCTTTCAGGCGAAACTCCAGCAACCACTCCGGTTCGTCTTTTTTCGATGAAATCAGACGAATGACATCTTCATTAAGTCCACGCTCAATGATGTCTGTATGCACCTCTGTGGTGAAACCGTATTTATATTTCTCCTCCGCAAATTTCCGGACAAACTCATTATCAGTCTTCTT
>ENA-USYP01002677-USYP01002677.1-human-gut-metagenome-genome-assembly--contig:-NODE-2677-length-10304-cov-3.938398_pt1 | contig 10304 bp, 7 predicted proteins | sample MGYA00250065_ERZ773512 | MGnify/ENA primary metagenome ERZ773512 (study PRJEB29103, sample SAMN06112003) | human gut metagenome | biome: human gut; feature: ankylosing spondylitis patient; material... | reverse complement strand
TCTGCAAACAATCATGCAGTTCGTTCACCGTTCATCGTTTATTATATCGAAAAACATTGTGTGTACTTAAGTATAGATATAAATCAGAATATTCTTTAGGATATTCTACATATAAAGGCGTTTGCTCCAAAGCATGAAAAAATGAACGGGAAAATATCAAGTAGTTATTTGCAAGTCCTTCTGTCCAGCTTACCCAAAATCCCCAGATAGCCACCCCAAACCACAAAATTGCTAATACAATAGGATTTTGCACTAACCTTAGTATAAATCTTATTATATTTTTCATTTTATTATATCCTTGTTTAGTTTTATATAATCTATAAAACGACCAAAACTAACATTCTTTTTCCTAAAATATCGAATGAAAGCATCCAGCCTTTTTTCCATTCCTTCTCCTGCATGATTCCTTATAATAAATGGCAGTTTCCATTCCGGATGTTCATTTAACGGATAAAATTCCCACGGATGAAAGTATGTCACAAAATATCCATCATGCCGATGAGTGCATTTACACAACCAACGATAAAGTGAAGCGGGCAAATTATGACATGAAAGCCAAAATAAAGGGAAACGCAGCAAAGGAGTAACTGATGCCGGCATTTGCATCACACGGTCTTTTATAAAAGGAGTACGGGGAGTAGAAAGCCGCATATATCTTCCCGGGATAAATGTCGGATTCAAGGAAGAATTATATATATACCCCGCCTCATATACAGCTTTTTCCGACACAGGCATCATGCGCGCCTGCCGATAGCCATAAACTTTGGCTCCGGTGATTTCCTCCAACTGATCCTTCGACCTTTTCAGATCTTCTACTTCAAAGGTCCAATGATAGAAGCCATGAGAAGCAATCTCGTGACCTCCCTCCTGAATGCGCTTTATTATATCAGGAGCATGAAGAGCAAAATTTGCCGTACAGAAAAAGGTCGCTTTTACCTGATTCCGTTCCAAGCAATCCAAAATTCGGGTAGTCCCCTCTACAGAAACTTTAATTTGCTCTTCCATTGATATGTCCACCTGATGTTCTTTGGGCACATCAAATTCCTCAATGTCAAAACTTAATAAAATCATTCCAATATCAGTCTAGTTTACGTTTGTTGCTGTGAGTTGCTGCAAATATGCAGCCACAGCCTATAATGCTTGCATATCGTTTAGTCTTTTATAATAACCGTCTAATTCCAATAATTCTTCGTGGCGCCCACGCTCTACGATTTCCCCTTCATAGAGCACACAAATCTCATCCGCATTTTTGATAGTAGAAAGACGGTGAGCAATTGCAATCGTGGTACGCGTCTTCATCAATCTCTCCAATGCTTCTTGTACCAAACGTTCCGATTCAGTATCCAGTGCAGAAGTAGCCTCGTCCAGAATCAGGATGGGAGGATTCTTCAGAATAGCACGGGCGATGCTGACACGCTGTCTCTGTCCACCGGAAAGTTTGCCGCCACGGTCACCGATATTTGTATTATATCCTTCCGGCTTTTCCATAATAAAATCATGGGCATTGGCAATCTTAGCGGCCTCTATGACTTGTTCCATAGTTGCATTTTCTACGCCAAAAGCAATATTATTGAAAAATGTATCATTAAAAAGAATGGCTTCTTGATTTACATTGCCAATCAAACTGCGCAAATCGGCAATACGTACATCTTTAATACTTGTACCATCGATGGTAATATCTCCTCCTTGCACATCATGATAACGTGGCAATAAATCTACGAGCGTCGATTTTCCTGAGCCTGACTGTCCTACCAAAGCAACTGTCTTTCCCTTTGGCACTGTTAAGTTCACATGTTTCAACACTTCTCTTTTACCATCATAGCTAAAGCTTATATCTTTAAACTCAATCCGATCATTCATTCCAGTCAATGGTTTCGGATTAGGAATTTCTTTAATATTATTTTCAGCCTTCAATATTTTGTCCACGCGTTCCATAGAAGCAAGCCCCTTAGGGATATTATAACCAGCCTTGGCAAAGTCTTTCAACGGATTTATCACGCTATAAAGAATAACCATATAAAATATAAACGTCGGTGCAGTCAATGACGAATTATGCCCTAAAATCAAAGCACCACCAAACCATAATACAGATACAATCAGAATTGTTCCCAAGAACTCACTCATCGGATGAGCCAAAGCTTGTCGCATAGCCACTTTGTTGACTGCATCACGAAGCTCATTACTGCACCTCGTAAAACGATTTATCATTCTGTCCTCTGCAATAAACGCTTTGATAATACGCAAACCACCCAATGTTTCTTCCAACTGAGACATTGTATCACTCCACTTTCCTTGTGCCTCCAGTGATTGACGCTTTAGTTTTCTTCCGACCTTACCCATCAGCCAGCCCATAGCCGGCAATACCAAAACGGTGAAAAGAGTTAACTTCCAGCTGGTAGCAATCAATGTTATAAAATACAATATAATCATGATAGGGCTCTTTATCAACATGTCCAATGAACTGGTAATAGAGTTTTCCACCTCTCCCACATCACCACTCATACGAGCTATAATATCTCCTTTTCTCTCCTCTGAGAAAAAGCCCATCGGCAAACGCATTACCTTCGCATATACCATGATACGGATATCCCTGACAACTCCTGTACGCAATGGAATCATCACAGCTGAAGATGCAAAATAACAGGACGTTTTAAATAAAGTCATCAAAGCCAGAAACAGTCCCAGAAAAATCAAAGCAGTAGTAGGACCATTATCCTGAATCATTTGGGAAACATAATAATAGAAATTATTTATCGCAACATCTTTAAAACCGGCAGTTCCCCATTCCATATACTCATATACCTTATTATTCTCTCCTGTTTTAAACAAAATATCCAGAATCGGAATTAACAAAGTAAATGAAAACACATTGAATACAGCTGACAAGATATTCAGCAAAATAGCCCATCCGATATACTTCTTATATGGCGACACAAAACGTCGCATCAGTTGCAAAAATTCCTTCATTATTTGAAATAAAATAAGTTAAGGCTGCAAAGATACAATAAAACTGTCTAACAGTTGAAGGTTTCTTTCAATAATTAATACGAATTATATAATAGCCACCTTCTTGACCATTTATTCGTCTATTTCACTCCAACACTACTCATTATCAAAAGATATGGGCACCACATGATAATAAACCCCATGAGATCTCCGGTACGATTTCACTCCCAACTTTTGCAGAATACGCCCCAAATAAGATACTTGCCGAGGTGAAAACTTCATCTTACTAGCCTTCTGTATTCGTTGTAGCAAATCCGCAGCAAGCAACCATTCTCCTGCCTCTTCGTCGGCCGCCGCCCGATAATATACCTGAAACAATTGCTCGATCGCAGGAGACTGCTCAAACTCCTGATTAGACTCCGTCATAATAGCTTCCTCTTCTTCATCAAACCAATACCGTTCATTTTTATAAAGTGCCGTCATTGCTTGTGCATAAAGCTGCTCATAATCAATGGGACGCACCACATCAATCACTCCCGTCACTTCGACGCCGATAAAACGGCGACTACCGGAAGTGTCTGTCAGTAAGTCTTTATGATTACTCGTCCCGATAAAAGAAGCATACCGCCGAAGTGATTCCACAGCTGACGCATTCGGGCGACGGGTATTAACAACCGGTTTTTGCAAAATATGTTTAAGGAATGATTGCTGATTGACACCTATCTGATCAAACTCATCCATATTGATGAGAAGAAAACGATTCAGATACAACTCGGCGTCCCTTTTACGGCTAAAGTCAATGCTGTCCGTATAATACGCCTGCAAACAAGGAGGCAGAATCAGACGGCAAAAGGTGGACTTACGATAAGCCTGCGGACCGATTAAAATAGGTGAAGTACTGTTCGCATGATTTTTGTCAACTCCACGCCAGTGCGCCACTGTACTGAGAAACCAACGACGAAAAAGTTGTCCCCAATGAGGATTATCACAAGGAACTCTTTCAGCCAGGTCACGGATGTGGTCTTTACCGTCCCAATGGGGAAGATCATAAAGAAATTCCTCGACAGGGTGATAAACGGGAACATGATCGGAATTCAGATATCGGACCACATCCTTATCCCAAAGTTTGATGCCCTCATACATCGCATTCATCGTAATACTTGCCATCACCCGTTTGTCTATGGGGCGAAAATAAAAGTTGAAACTGTTCCGCTCACGGTATTCCACGCTCGAAGTCAGCATATTGAAACGAAACTCATAGCGGCGTTTCATAAACTCATCTGTCTGCATGACAAACAATTGCTCCGGCAGCAAACTACTTTTATCGGCAAAACCCTCGCACGTACCATACACGTTCTTCACCGTCTCGCGAATCAGGAATTCATCTTTCGGTAAACGATAATGAGCACGTGCCCATCGCACGGTGTCTTCCTGTGGAATACCGGCACGAAAACACTGCTCAGCCAGACAAACAAGCAATGAGTGTATATCATCGCCTGGGCGGTATCCTTTTTGCTCGGCAAATGCTCGGGCAAACGCTGCTTCAAAAAGAACAGAAAGTGCTTCGTAACTATCATATCCGGGAACAAGCCGCTGTAAAGGAGAAGCCTGCGCCTGTACCTGCTCTCGATAGGTGGTTTCCCCCGGCAAAGATGCTGGCTGTTTCAGATAAACAGGCATGGCTTCGGGATTAAAATACAGCTCCGGGTCGAAAGTTAATCGGCAATACTGTTCCAGCGAAGGCTCTCTTAATTCGATATCAAACGGGAGTTGGGGCTGGTAATATTTCACAGCCAGACGATAAGCATGCGCATGAAAGACTTCCGCCTGTTCGCGATTATCAGGCAGACGGTTGTCGGGATACGTAAAACGAACCCATATCTTTACAGACTTTCCTGAAGAACCGATAAAAGCAAGATACGTCTGAGGCAGTTCCTTCACACACTCCTTCACCTCATCAGCTTCCATACGTCCGGATAACCCGTTGACCTGAAGCATAACGATTCCATTATATTCGGCCATCGCCATTACACCGTTTTTTCTGACAAATGCTGCCGCCGGAAGTATCTTTGGGACCCTCTCTATATAATCATTTTTATCACCGGGAAGTATATAAGGCAGGACTTCTCTCATATTAGAGACCAGTTGTGCTTTAGTTTCCTTTTTCATCTGCTCTACGAGCTGTTCAATCTTCAACGTACGCATCGTATTTACTTTGCCATCGTCTCTCACTTGTGTTATTCTCATTTTTTCTTTCGCTGTTTGTCCTGCTTGCGTGTGTAGGGCAATATATATTTTGCACAAAAGTACTGTAAACATTCTATGTAAACAAGTTTCTGATCATAAGTTTCATTCCCATCTCCTCTCCCTCTACTAGAAAAGAAAAAATATATTTTAGTCTCACGGTCTCACTACTTTTACATAATCATCAAATAATTAATATATTATAGGATGAGAGATACTTTTTACAGAGGTATCTCTCATCATTTCCTCACTGAAATTACTCTATTCTAACCTGTCTCTCACCTTCTTTTGATTATCTCTCATTCTGCTTTCCAACTTCCATTATTTAATTTCAGACCTATACATTTCTCCTTTTAGAAGTACTTTAAGGCGCATATATTTTACCATTCATTATCATGCAAACAATCCTATAATTGCTTGTTTTACAACTATTATTGTCGTATCTTTGAAAGACGTTATTCATCATACTACCCGGGTGAACCGACCTGTTCACCCAGGTACACAGATACGTTCTCGAAGGTGCAATGATCGGTTCACCCGGGTAGAACGATGAAGATGTCAGTAAGATGACACGCAGATAAAGGCTTTAAATGCCGAAGAGATAAGTAACACCATATATAAACAACAGATAAACAACAATTAAGATGGCAGTACAATTCGAATTTTATAAGAATCCCGTTCAGGGAGAAGAAGAGGGGGAAACAAGTTATCATCCCAGAGTCGTGAATTTTCAACACGTGACTACCCAAAGACTGGCAGTCGAAATTCACTCGGCAACTACCTTTGGCAAGGCCGAAGTGGAAGCAATGTTAATGGAACTCAGTCGGTGCATGGGCAACCACTTACGCGAAGGGCAAAGAGTACATCTTGACGGGGTCGGCTATTTTCAGATCACATTACAAGCAACAGAGCCGATACATTCCATGGCCGCACACGCTGACAAAGTGAAGTTTAAATCGGTCAGTTTCTTGGCGGACAGAGATTTAAAAGGTGAGCTTATAGGTATGCATGCACAACGCTCAAAGTATAAACCCCACTCGGCTACCCTCTCCCAGGAAGAAATAGACAAAAAATTAACCGGGTACTTCGCTACGCATACGGTTTTGACCCGCTCTGATATGCAGTCACTTTGCCAATTCACACACAGTATGGCGGCACGCCATATTCGCAGGTTGAAAGAAGAAGGTTCTTTGCAGAATATCGGAATTCGTACGCAACCGATTTATGTGCCGTGTCCAGGACATTATGGGAAATAGTTGTAAAATAGAATGAGAGATAGGGTAAAATAGGGTAATTCCAGTGAGAAAAGAATGAGAGATACCTCTGTAAAAAGTATCTCTCATTCTATAATATCCTAGTTATTAGGTGATTATGCAAAAGTAGTGAGACCGTGAGACTAAAAAAATTCTTTTATAGCGGACTTAGATATAGTCACAACACCCAAAGAGGAAGCCCAAATGAGTTTCCTCTTTTACCTAATATCGCTTATGGAATATCTTGAATAATTCCTTCCCAACTATCAATCCCTATTCGAGATAAATACTGTTCAAAATAATCATCTTCTTCATCTGTATCCGCTTTTTGATAGGTTGTCCATACAGGCTTGGCTTCACCATTATGAGGCGCTTCGGTATACTTACGCAAACCCAAACAGGCACCATCTCCCAAATGATCAAACCAGCTATGCCATTGTATTCCATCAATGCCGTCCAAATTATTAATCTTCTTCCAGCCATAAGCAAAGCCGGCAGCCTGATCCTGCAAATCATTATCACTATAACTTGGAGAACATGTTCCTGCCTCAGAAAGCCAGACAGAACGTTTCACTGTTCCTTTATATTTATTGGAGGAAAGACTTACCCACTTATCCAAAACCTCCAAATTTTTCAAGGTCACATATTCCGTGTCCATAGAATAAGTTGCCTGTTCATCATCCCAAGTACACGGGTTACCTAACTGAGCCGGGTAACTATGACACGCCAATGACCAGAAGAAATCACCTTCGCTTTCACTGAACTGATTCATAAAGTCGAGCATATCTCTTACTTTATACCAACCGCCACCGGCAGCGATATTCCATCCATGCGAGAAAGAGATAAAGACTTCCGAGTGCTGGTCATATTGATGCGCAATATTATAGCACATACGCATCGAACGGAGATAAGTGTCCATAAACGTGGCAATCGGTTTGTCACCCATATTGGTCCAATGACTTCCTCCATCCACTTCGTTATGTATAATCCAGTGCGCTATGCGCATATTAGGGTCACTATATCTTTCTGCCAGGAAGTCAAGTGCTGCAGCGTAACAATTTGTAGACTCTATTGTGGTCATATTGGGCATTGTATAAGGAGCTATACCATTAAAATCCGGATGTTTCAAAAGAGTACCGGCATCTCCGGTAGGAGGAACCAGCAAAATATCTGCTACAGAGATTCCACGTTTACTCGTTTGCTCCAACACAGCATCAAATGAACTCTTCATATATCCCTCATTAAAATAATATGTCCTGCCACCGTAAGTATGCGGAATATCTCCTTCCTGTTGAGAAAGATGCATGAAATGAGAAATAGGAATGTTGATGGTGGCACTGGCAATACCCAAATCATCCAAATCAGATGCAAGGAATCCATGGTTTATCAATCCTCCCAACCCCTTCTTAGATTTTAAAGGAATAGCCTCAACACTTTGTTTTACGTGTATTTTATCCACGTTCGCATAGCAGGCATGAGAAACAATCTCATCCTTGGAAGCTCCTTCTTTGTATATAGCCCACTTAGACAATAAACGATCATACTTATAGTCACCTATAGTAACATATCTATCCAACTGAACGTTAAAAGAGCCGTTTGATAAAGGTGTTTTATTTTCCACCTTTTCCACTTTGAACATATCCACAAATGGTGGAATCTCTCCCAAGAAGAAAGTACCTTCTCCCGTATAGTTACCTTGAATACTGATCGTACTCTCTCCTACCACCACATCAGTTACATGGCAATCATATTCTTTATTCAGATAATCTTTAATTCCTTGTTCGTACTTCTCTTTATTAAGCGCTTCATTATTCTCGTCCTCTTCCGCCTGTTTTTCCTCATCATTCATTGTACGTAGGCGTATATTACGCATTTGTATGATATTATTAGGCTGGTCTCCAAAATCCAAACGCAGATAATCTTTCACTTTTCCCCAATCAAACTCCTGTCTATATTTCTTTAGACGAACGCTGAATGAAGCCCATTCCGTAGAAGCAGGAACGGTTCCCGCACTCATGCTATGAGTAGCATCAATCCCATTTTTTGCATCAGCAAAAAAGAGTTCAAGGTTACTCATCCCCATTTCCGTCTGATATTCAAATTCAAGAACATTACATTCTTCGGGAACATCTTCTTTAAACAAACCGGCAGTCGCCCAAGGATCACCATTAGTAGTTTCTATCGTATAACTACTGTCTTCATTCTGAGTTAAGGTTACTCCCGACTTATACGGTCCATCCAATAACATATAAACAGGTGGGATAACAATTTCTTCAGGAGGAATAACTTCTCCTCCATCGTCTTCAATAAAGTCATCATTACAGGAAGACAAGTTCATCACAAAAAATGCCATTAAAAACAACATGCCACATCGCCCTAACAGGCGTTCAGGCCTTCTCGTAAAGAAAGCTTTCAAATTTTCCATAATTTCAGTTTTAGTTAATAATGTCGTTGATTAAAAATTCTCAATAATATTCCAATCAGGAATTCCAATTAAAGGTAAGAATTGTTCGAAGTATTCATCTTCTTCATTTGTGCCTGCTTTTCGATAAACTTCCCACACAGGTTTGGCTTCCCCTCTGTAAGATTCATCCAAGTATTTACGCAATCCGAAGCAAGCTCCGTCTCCCGGATGATCAAACCAATTATGCCATTGTAGCCCATCAATCCCTTCCAATGCGTTGATTTTCTTCCAGGCGAAAGCCAAACTAGCCGCTTGCTTCTGAAAATCTTCATCCGAATAAGTAGGAGAATTTACTCCAGCCTCAGAAAGCCAGACAGAGCGCTTAATAGTCCCTTTATATTTATTTTCTTTTGTAAGCGCCCACTTACTCAGAACTTCCAGATTTTTAAACGTAATAAATTGGGTATCCATGGAAAACGTTGCGTTCGGATCAATCCAAACACATGGATTCGTCAAATCCTGAGAATAGCTATGATAAGCTAATCCCCACTGAAAGTCCCCTTCTACCCGACTATAAACATTCAACAAATCAATGATTTCTTTGCTTGTATAGAGCCACCATCCTACATTCGCTATCTGTGTCCAGGAATGTGTAAAAGACCCCAAAACCTCTGCCTGTTTATCATATTGGCGTACTATATTATAACATATACGCATTGATTTTATATAGGTATCCGTAAATACAGTAAGAGGTTTTATTCCCATATTTGTCCAGTCTATACAGCCGTCTACCTCATTATGCATAATCCAATGAGCTATACGCCCGTAGCGATTGTCCGCCGTACAATATCTTTTCGCCAGAAAATCAAATGCCGCCGCATAACAATTCACCGATTCCAGAGTAGTCATATTAGGCATTGTATAAACCCCTCTTTCATAATCCGGATGTTGCAGCAATGCCCCCAGGTCAGGGTCTACGCATTTAGCTGCCGGTTCGACAAGAATGATGGCAGCAACAGCAATATTCCGTTTGGCTGCTTCTAAAAGAGGAACGTCAAGTACAGTCTTGAGGTAACCTTCATCCATATAATAGGTTCTTCCCCCATAAGTATGCGCAATATCTCCCGCTCTTGGCGTCAGATGCATAAACTGAGTGATACAAACATTAATCGTAGCACTACTTATCCCCAACGAAGTAAAATCCGATATATATTGGTTAGGAATAATTCCACCCAACCCTTTCTTTGAAGTCAGTTTGATAGCCGGAAGATTCTGGAACGCATGGCATAAATCCAAAATTCCGGATTTGCAGCATTATCAGAACTTTTATGAGTTTCCTATTAAATTACTCAATTATTTAGTAATCATTTGTTTTGATCCGTAAACAGTTCTGATTATATTCCGTCATAATTGTAGAATAACTTTTAAACAAGATGCGATTATGGACATATTTAATC
>ENA-USYP01002646-USYP01002646.1-human-gut-metagenome-genome-assembly--contig:-NODE-2646-length-10434-cov-5.862702_pt1 | contig 10434 bp, 10 predicted proteins | sample MGYA00250065_ERZ773512 | MGnify/ENA primary metagenome ERZ773512 (study PRJEB29103, sample SAMN06112003) | human gut metagenome | biome: human gut; feature: ankylosing spondylitis patient; material... | reverse complement strand
TGGCAAAATCCTGAGCAACTTTTTGTTGCTCAGGTACTTAAAAAAAATATTTTATAATAGTGTTGCGGAATTAAGGCCGGATTATTCATCTGATCACTTATCAGTTTGTCATCTTTCACAAGCTTATGGTAAGGACGTTCCGGAAACAGCAAAGGAGATATGTAAAGCGTGTCGACCAAAATCCATTGGCATGTTTTGTCTGTGAATAGATATTTGGCATCATGGTGAATGATGTTATGTCCGCATATATAATCCGTGCCGCTGAGAAATTCAAATAACTCCTTTTTTGAAGCTTTGTGGTATGTAGCACCATCATGGCGGAGTGCTCCGATATCATGGATTTTATGATTTTTCAAGCCGACTTCGACATCTACTATGGCATATCTGATGTTTATGAGTCTACTCCATATTGGCATATCTCAACTTATCTTTTCTTCAAAACACTGTTAACAACTCTGACAGAAGAAACCAGCTTATTGGTAGAAGTAAATACATCTACGTTCCACACATGAGATGAACGTCCTTTATGCACGATAGTCGCTACCGCACGTACGGTATCTCCTTCGTGTGCGGACGAAATATGGTTTCCGCTGACTTGCATGCCTACCACAATTTCATCGGGCTGGCAGGTTATCATAGAGCCGAGCCCGGCAACGGTTTCGGCAAGCGCAAGAGTTGCACCGCCGTGTAGAATGCCAAAGGGCTGGCGGGTACGGTGGTCTACGGGCATGGTTGCTTCTATGCGTTCTTCCGAGGCATAGGTGTATTGGATACCCAAGTTGCCCATTAATGCATGGCGTGCCCGTTCGTTTAGCAGGTCAAGAGGTATTTCAGCAGCATGCACTTCAGCCAGAATCAATTTTTCTACAGATTGGGCAACACCATCTTCTTCATTGGAAGCTGTTACATAGTCGGCACAAACTTTTACGGAGTCTTGCGCATGCCCCATGGCTATGCCCAGACCGGCAACTTGGAGCATATTGACATCGCATACACCGTCTCCAATGGCGATTACTTCCTCACGGGCGATGTTCAAATATGACAATAGGACGCCTAAGGTGTTTGCTTTATCAATTCCGCAGGGCACGACTTCCAGAAAGTAAGGCTCCGAGCAAAAAACATCCAGCGTTCCGTCCAAGCGTTTTTTCCAATGCTCTTCCAAATCTTTCAATGCTTCTTCATCATTACTGACTAATATGCATTTGCATGGTGCAAAATCTATTGCTGTGGAAAATTCTTCTTCCTGAATGATTTTCAGATTATTCAGATTGGCTTCGGCATGGACATGTTCATTATCGGAACTATCTGTCAGTATGGTATCATCATGGTAAGTAAATATGGCAAAATTATTTTTGCGTGCTTTTTTCTCCAAATAAGGTAGCATTTCCGGATTGATTCGCCGTTCAAACAGAATTTCCCCATTTTGCGCATTGATTATCTGGCCACCGTTATAGGAGATGATGAAGCCCCCATAGTTGCCTAATTCAAGAGTCTTGGCTAATGGCATAAGGCCGTATGTAGGTCTTCCGGAAGCCAATGCGACACGTATGCCCATTTGCTGCACTTTAAGTAAGGAAGCAAGAGTCCGTTTACTGATTTCCTTGGCATCGTTGAGAAGTGTCCCGTCTACGTCAAGAACTAATAATTTGTATTTCATGGCAGCTTGGTTTTGGTTATGCTAACAAAGTTAATAAAATGGCGGTTAAAACAACCGATTTTAAATTATTTTGACGAAACTGGTTATAATAGCTTTTGTAACCTGAATTCTTTAGGAGACATGCCGGTGTTCTTTTTGAAAAAACGGCTCAGATAAGATTGGTCGGCAAAGTTCAGCAGTTCGGCAATTTCGGTAACAGATAAGCACGGTTCGTTTAAAAGAACTTTGGCCTCCGCTATCAGTTGCTCATCTATCAGTTGTTTAGGCGTTTTTCCATTCATGTATTGAGTGGTGATTTCGTATAGGTAACGAGGAGTTATGCAGAGCTGTTCCGTATAAAACGGAACTTGATGTTCGCAAGTACTGTGTTCGCGTATCAGTTGCATGAACTGGTGGCAGAGCATCTGTTTTCTGCTATATTGCTTATTGGCAGCCAGTTTTTCCGGAATAGTATTGAAAAGCCACATTAATATGCTTTGAAGGAAATTAAGTTCTTGTTGTTTTCTGAACAGGAGTGTGTTGTTGTTCTTGAAAAGCATTTGGGCAACGTCCATCCATAATATAATTTCCCGCCACGTATTCTGACTCCTTTCATCTGCCGTGTGATGATAATGCGGGTGTTCATGTACGTAATTGAAGTAGGGGGTATCAATCGGTAGTATTGCTTTTAGGAAAACGTCTTTGGGAAATAGAAGTATCCGTACTTTAAAATCGGCAGAGGCCTGTATTATCTGGATGAGGCTGCCTGTAAGGAAAATTAATTCGGTTTGTTCATCAAAAGCATATTGTTGCACTCCTGTCGAAATAATGCTTTTACCCTGTATGCAGATTAAGTATATGCCACATTTAAAACGGTATGGACGTAGTTTCAGATACGACAAGTCGGTTTCTTCATATCTGATATGGGAAGTGTCTGGAGATATTTGTTCGTACATGTGAATAAAGTTCTGTTTTACGCAACAAATATAGATATATTCAATGATAATACTGTATATTGTTCCGAAAATGAAATGTTTTGTACAAGATAAGCCATAGGCTGTTTGGAAAATATGGGATAATTTTGCCGCCGATTTTAAAAGAGGGAAAGATAATGACAGGTAAACAAAATTCAAAAGGTTTCATATTGGTGTTTTTGGGGATGTTGAGCGCTTTTGGTCCATTTGTTATGGACATGTATCTTCCTACTTTACCGGCAATGTCGGATTTCTTCCAAACTACATCTTCAAAAGTGCAGTTAGGGCTTACTACGAGTATGGTGGGGCTGGCGATAGGACAATTGGTTTTTGGTCCGTTAAGTGATAAGTACGGTCGCCGTTCTCCCTTGTTGGCAGCTATGGGTCTGTTTCTGATTTCTACTGTAGGTTGTATCTTCTCCCGGGACATATCACAGTTTGTGTTGTGGCGTTTTGTGCAGGGAGTTGCCGGAGCGGGAGGAGTTGTGATATCCCGTTCTATTGCTGCCGATAAATATTCTGCTCATGAGCTTGCTGGCATGTTGGCTACTATTGGCGCTGTCAATGGAATAGCTACGGTAGTTGCTCCGATAGGCGGTGGGGCATTGGCTGACTTTGGAGGTTGGCATGGCATTTTCTGGTTTTTGTTTGTATTGGGCGTTCTTCTGGTTATCGGAAGTGTACGTTTTAAGGAGTCTCTGCCAATTGGACAAAGGCAAAATATAAGATGTGTAGATATGTATCACCGTTTTGGTGCCGTATTACGTAACCGCCGATATGTGCGTTACATTTTGCAATACGGTTTTACAATGGGTGTTCTGTTCACCAATATTGCTTCCGCTCCTTTTATTATGCAACAACATTATGGTCTTTCACCCATGCTGTTCAGTGTTTGCTTCGGGGTTAATGCGGTTGCAATGGTAATATCTTCTGCATTGTCTGTGCGTTGTTCTACCATGGAACATGCCTTACATATAGGAAATCATGGGATGTTGTTTATTTCCGTACTACTTTCCGTTGCATTCTTTCTGAATTGTAATTTCTGGGTTTATGAAGTGTTGGTCTTTTGTTTGCTTTCAATGGTAGGAATGGCTTTTACTGCTTCCAACACTTTGGCTATGGACTGTGAACGTAGGAATGCCGGAGTAGCTTCGGCTCTTTTAGGGGCAATAGGTTTTGCATTTGGAGGTATCGTGTCACCTTTGGTCGGGATGGGAGATATCAGAAGTTCTGCCGGATTTCTGTTCTTTATGGGAGCATTATGTTCTTGTATATGTGCCCGTTTTTCCTTTCATCGGTTACCTTCTCGCAGAAAGGGGTTAAGTTATGCTTCTTATAAAATAATGAATGTTTTTTTGAAGAAACTGTTGTAAGATTTATAGACTTATTATATATATTCCTATCTTTGCCGGCGTTTTGTTCTGCACTCTTGTTCAGGAGGCGGATGAAAAGGGAATCGGGTGAAAGTCCCGAACAGTCCCGCTGCTGTAAGTTCCGTAAAAGATGTATTAATACTTATGCCACTGTTCTTGAAGAATGGGAAGGTGATACATCAGGAATAAGTCAGAAGACCTGCAAAACGAAGTCAAAAAATTGTCCGTTCGAGGAAAGCGGACAGTGTGTAAGTGGTTTTAAGATAATCTTTGCTTACTTTGTATGGCGAGAAGAACTAAAGTACGGATAGTCTGTGCTATCGGTTTTTTGTGTGCAGTTTCCCTTTCTGCACAAGAAGTGGTCAGGGATACAATTACAGGAAAAGTGCACCAAATAGAGAAGGTGACAGTGACAGCCCGTAGATTACCCAATAAAGTAACTTCATCAGTTCCCATCCAAACTTTGTCGCAACAGGATATTAGCCAATTGGGCATACAGAATATGGCAGATGCCGTACGGCGTTTTGCCGGTGCTAATGTAAAGGACTATGGAGGAATAGGTGGGTTGAAAACCGTTTCCGTCCGTAATATGGGAGCGGCACATACGGCTGTCAGTTATGATGGGGTTGTTGTGAGCAACTGCCAGGCGGGACAAATAGATATTGGTCGTTTTTCGTTGGATAATGTCTCTGTGCTTTCCCTGAATATCGGGCAACCGGAAGACTTGTTGCAATCGGCACGTATGTATGCATCGGCAGGGGTGTTGAGTATTGAAACGGAAAAACCGCATTTTGAAAATGAACGCAATTCCGCATTTCGGGTGCAGATGAGAGGCGGTTCTTTTGGCTACGTCAGTCCTTCAATCCGGTGGTGGCAGAAAGCAGGTAGCCGTACTTCCTTTTCGTTGAATGGAAATTATATGCGGGCTGATGGTAATTATCCATTCACGTTAGTGAACGGAAAATATGTGACGGAAGAAAAGCGTAATAATTCGGCAATCTATACTTATCAGATAGAGCCTACCTTATTTCATACTTTCAAAGATAGTAGTAATTTGGAATTGAAGGCCTATTACTTTTATTCAAAACGGGGGTTGCCCGGTTCGGTGACACTTTATAATCCTATTTCAGATGAAACTCTTTGGGATGAGAATGTTTTTATACAAACTCGTTACAAGAAGGATTTTTCACAGAAATGGTCTTTACAGGCACAAGCCAAATATAATCATGGATGGAATAAATACGAAGATAAAGGCAATGAGTATGCAGACGGGTTGTACCGTGCTGTGCATCGGCAGGATGAATATTATTTGTCGGCAACTGCATTATATCGTCCATGGAATGTTTTGTCTTTATCTTTGGCGCAAGACGGAATTATCAATAAATTGCGCAGTAATTTACCGGACTGTTCTTTTCCTATAAGATATACTTCTTTGACAGCTTTTAACGCTCGTTATCGGCAGGGTAGGATAACAGCTACAGGTTCGTTGGTCTATACCAATGTAACCGAACATGTGAAAATAGGTGATGCACCTGCTGACTTTCAACGTCTGGCTCCTTCTTTTACGGTTAGTTTACAGCCCTGGCAAGAACAATTGCTCTTTTTGCGGTTAATGTATAAAAGTACTTTCCGTATGCCTACATTCAATGACCTGTATTATTATCGGCTGGGCAACAGAAGTCTGCGTCCGGAAAAGGCTAATGAGTATAATATGGGCATAACATGGAGCAGGTCCTTTTCTTCTTTTTTAAATTATCTATCAGTCACTGTTGACGGTTATTATAATGATGTGACTGATAAGATCGTTGCATTCCCTACCACCTATGCCTGGAAGATGGCTAATTATGGAAAAGTTCATGTTACGGGAATGGATGCTACATTGGCGGCGGCAGCTTCATTAGGTAAAAATATGGTGCTTGTTGTGTCGGGTGGGTATACTTGGCAGAAAGCTATAGACTTGACCGATGCCACTTCTAAAAGTTATAAAGATCAGCTGCCTTACACCCCTAAGCATAGCGGGAATGTATCTGCAGTTTTGGAAATGCCGTGGGTTAATGTGGGATATTCCATTGTAGGGGTAAGCGAGCGGTATAGTATGTCACAGAATATACCTGAGAATAGAATTGACGGATACATGGAGCATACGGCCAGTCTTTCCAGAAACTTCTCTTTTCGGCATTGTAAATTGCGTTTGCAGGCCGAAATCATTAATATGACAGATACACAGTATGATGTGATAAAATATTATCCTATGCCGGGACGCTCTTGGCGACTGACGGGAACAATTGAATTTTAACCAATTAAATAAGTAAGAATTATGAAAGTAAGAAGTTTATTAGTCAGCATGCTTTGTATGCTCGCATTAAGTGTTTCATTTGCGTCTTGTAGTGATGATGACGATTTGTTAGATGATTCAGGCTCAACAGTTGCTTTGCCGCAAGTGCGTGCCTTTTTCCTGAATGCAGGTACGCAAGGTGCTAACAACGCAAATATTGCTTTTTATGCTCCTAATGGAGGTGCTGATTTTATCGGTGATATTTTTCAGAAACAAAATAGGGCTAAGTTGGGAGACCTTGGTCAGACGATGATTGAATACAATGAATGTATGTATGTGGCAGTATATGGCTCCAACTATCTGGTAAAACTGAATGCAGCCGGTGTGGAGCAGACTCGTGCATCATTTGTGGATGATCAGGATTTGGCGGCTGGTATCCGCGCAATAGCAGCCGAAGACGGTTATATTTATGCTTCTTTCTATGGTGGTGTCGTGGCAAAGATTAATGCTAATACGTTAAAAGTGGAAAAGAAGTTAGCTATTGAGAATGGCTATAATCTGGAAGGTGTAGCAATTAGTAATAACATGCTTTATGTGGCTAATTCTTATAAGCAGGTTGACGGGAAGTGGGTTTATCTGAATGATGTATTTGTTGTGGATTTGGCTACATTTACTTTAAAAGAAAAGTTAGCTGTGGCAACAAATCCTAATGTTTTGATGGAAGAAGATGATAAGATATTTCTCATAGCATGGGACTATTCTTTTGTAGAGGAGGGTTATGTTTTACAAATAATAGATCCAGCTAATAGTAACGAGGTGACTAACATTGGTCACGCTACTTATATGGCTGCAGATGATGATGTAGTGTATCTGATTAATTCATTGACAAACTGGAATGTAAATCCTGCTGTTACAACCAATCATTTCAGTACTTATAATATTAAAACCAAAACATTGAACCAGTCTTCTTTCTTGAAAGATGATGCTCCTAAAGAACTGGCAACAACAAGTACGTCTATGTTGCAGGTGAATGATGATAATGGTGATATTTATATTGGTACAACCTATTTTGCTGCCGGTAATGGAAATATCTACCGTTTCAAGAAAGATGGAACTTTCATAGAAAAGTTCGATTGTGGTGGTCAGAATCCCAATTCTGCTGTATTCTTTAATTAAAAATGAGAAAAGTTACATTATTGTTTCTTATGCTGACACTGGTCTTGTTCCTTTCCGCTTGTAGTGGGAAGGACAAGACTGTCTCTGTTTTTATATCCGGTGATACTATCCCTCTGCGTTATGCCGATAACCTCACGTTAGTAAATTATCCCGACTACACTATTGCGACTTTACGTAACCCTTGGGATACCCTGAAAACATTGCACACCTATATCTTGGTTCCGGCATCCCAACCTTTACCGGTTCACCTGCCCGAGGGGACAATTGTCCGTACTCCGCTTCGCAAATCGGTCATTTATTCCTCGGTTCATTGCAGTCTCATGGATAAGTTGGGAGCTGCAGGCTGTATAGGCGGTGTGTGTGACTTGAAGTATATTAAACTCCCGGTTATACAGGACGGATACCGTAACGGAACGGTTACCGACTGTGGTGACGGTATGAATCCTGATATGGAAAAGATTATCGACCTGCATCCCGATGCTATTTTGCTTTCTCCGTTTGAGAACAGCGGTGGTTACGGACGCGTTGAAAAACTGAATATTCCTATTATCGAGTGTGCCGACTATATGGAGACTTCCGCTTTGGGGCGTGCCGAATGGATGCGTTTCTACGGGTTGCTTTTTGGTGTTGTCTCAAAAGCCGACAGCCTTTTTGCCGAGGTGGATAGTTGTTATAACCAGCTTAGAAAACGTGCTTCACTTTCGTCTTCGTCTTTGTCTGTTGTCAGTGAACTGAAAAGCGGTTCTGCCTGGTATGTACCGGGTGGTTGCAGTACAATCGGGCGTTTGTTTAATGATGCCTGCGGGCGTTATGCTTTTGCGGAAGATAAACACAGCGGTTCCATTCCTTTGGCTTTTGAAACAGTTTTTGACAAGGCTGGTGATGCAGATGTATGGACTATTAAGTATAATCGAGACCGTGATATGACCTATTCTGATTTGAAAGCCGATTATATAGGTTATACTGGCTTCAAAGCATTTAAAACACGGAATATTTACGGATGTAACACGGCAAAAGTTCCTTTTTATGAAGAAACTTCTTTCCGTCCGGACTATTTGTTGTCGGATTTGATACAGATTTTACATCCCGAAATAGGAGATTTAGGCGGTTTGCGCTATTTTTGCAAATTGAATGAATAAAGGATGGAAATATGGCATCGGATTAGGAATGGTAATTGTATTACTGTTTATGGCTAATCTGCTGATAGGGTCGGTTCCGATTCCCGTATCCGATGTTTTCAGCATACTCATGGGGCATGAAGGCGAGAAGGCAAGCTGGAGTTTTATTGTATGGGAGTCTCGCCTGCCTCAAGCCTTGACAGCATTGCTTTGCGGAGGTGCACTGGCAGTCTGCGGACTGATGTTGCAGACCGCTTTTAAGAATCCGCTGGCAGGCCCGTCTATTCTGGGCATTAACTCCGGGGCGAGCTTGGGAGTGGCGTTCGTGATGCTGTTTTTTGGTGGAAGCATATCTGCCGGAACATTCAGTTTGTCCGGTTTCTTCTCCGTATTGGCTGGGGCATTTGTAGGCGCTATGCTGATAATGGGACTTATCCTATTCTTTTCTACGTTGTTAAAAAGCAATGTCATGTTGCTGATAACGGGTATCATGATAGGTTATATTGCTTCGTCCGCCATTGCCCTGCTGAATTTCTTTGCTACGGCAGAGGGAGTGCAATCTTATATGGTATGGGGATTGGGTAATTTTGGCGGTGTCTCTCTCCAGCAAATGCCTGCTTTCGCATTGGTGACCGTTGCCGGATTATTCGGTTCTTTATTACTGATAAAACCTCTGAACGCATTATTGCTGGGAGAGCGTTATGCGGAGAATTTGGGAATCAATATACGATATGTGCGCAACTGGCTTTTGGTCATCACCGGTTTGTTGACTGCCATAACCACTGCTTTTTGCGGACCGGTTGCATTTATCGGACTTGCCGTTCCTCATATAGCCCGTATGGTATTGCGGACAGCCAATCACAACTCCTTGTTGCCTGTGACTATCTTGAGCGGTGGAGCAGTAGCATTGCTTTGCAACCTGATTTGCGTTCTGCCCGGTGAGGCAGGTATTATACCTTTGAATGCAGTTACACCGATTATCGGAGCGCCGGTCATTATCTATGTAATCGTTAGCCAGAGGGGACCGCAACGTTTTAATTGACGTGTCGTTTCAATCGTTTGCATGGATAACTTGCAGATTTCAAGGGATAATACTCTTTCGTATGATATTTTATTGTATTTTTGCGCCCGGTATTAGTGTTTAATTTAAACAAAGATTGTGACTATGAAATTGCCTGAAGATCCGATGATGCTGTACAGCTTCATCAATATGAAATTGCGTGATTTCTATCCTTCACTGGATGCACTTTGTGAGGATATGAACGTTGAGAAAGAAGTAATTGTCCGGACACTGAAAAGAGTGGGATTTGAGTATAATCCTGAGCGAAACAGATTCTGGTAATTGCCGTAAACTTATAAACAGATGGGTCGGGGCTGTGTCTTGTAAAGATGCAGCCCCGACTTTTTTTGTTAATAAACGACAAATACGCTCCATCTCATTTAACTTCTTCCCATTTCTCCTTTCTAACCAGTAAAACCCGGATGAACTGATGATAAACGAAAACAAGATTCGACAAATATATAAATCCAACCGTGAACAGGGCTTTCAACTGTTGGTGGAATGTTTTCAGGAACCGATATATTATTATATACGGCGTTTGGTAGTGCTGCACGAAGATGCAGAGGATGTATTGCAGGAAGTCTTTATTCAGGTGTACAGGCATTGGGAGCAATTCCGTTGCGAGAGTTCACTGAGCACATGGATTTACCGGATTGCAACGAATGAAAGCCTCCGCTTGTTGAATAGCCGTAAAAGGCGGGAAACCGTTTCAACCGAAGATATTCAGGAAAACCTGATTTCCAGTTTGCGTCTCCATTTGCTTTGTCGGCTGCCATCAGGATTTCAGTTCCATAATATATTTGTGGAATTCCACGGGTAGTC
>ENA-USYP01002641-USYP01002641.1-human-gut-metagenome-genome-assembly--contig:-NODE-2641-length-10441-cov-7.439020_pt1 | contig 10441 bp, 8 predicted proteins | sample MGYA00250065_ERZ773512 | MGnify/ENA primary metagenome ERZ773512 (study PRJEB29103, sample SAMN06112003) | human gut metagenome | biome: human gut; feature: ankylosing spondylitis patient; material... | reverse complement strand
TGCTATTATAAGGGAAATTGCAGGGCGGGTAAAACGTATCTTGGATATGCCGGCAATGTTCGTTTGGTATTTCAAAGGAAGATAAATGTATCGAACACCGGAACTGTCCAGTAGCTCTTTCACTGCCTTTGCATGGTGCGATTTCATATTATCCATTGCGAGGACAGAATTGCCGTTCAGATGGGGAAGCAAATCAGTTTCCAGATACCGATTAAATCTCTCCACAGTACAAGCACATATTCGGCTGCTTTCTAAAAAAGGCTGCAAAGCAACTTTTGCGGTCTGCCGTACAGAAGATAGTGAATACAAACCGCCCCCTCTTCCGTTTTCACCTTCACCTGTTCTGCATGTTCAAATATATCGCGCAGACGGCGGTATTCTGCCCGCTGCGCCTCTGTATAGCGGGACGGCATATCCGAGGTAAGGAACACATTGCCCAGCAGGGCGTTGACCGTGGCAAGGGTGCATTTTTGCTCTGCCGTCAGCTTGCAGTTTTCCTCCCGGAGGAAGAACACATCCGGGTCGCTGCCATAGGCACGGCCATTGAGCTGCCGCCGGAATAGCGTGTTGTTGATGGCCTGCTTTGTGGACACCCGCTCCCGATGGAACAGGCGCATATACCACACATCGTCCCAGTCCAGCCCTACGTCACAGCTGACACGGCAGTAATCCACCAGCCCGAAAGCCGGCATCACCGGTACGCCGCAGCCGAGAATCTGCTTTTGCCCGCACCATGTGCGCAAAAGCTCCATAGCACGGTACATCCGGGCTGCCCGGCTCTCGCGGGCGTTGCCAAAGGGGGCAGCACCGTACAGAAAATCTAGCTTGACAAGGTCGAAGCCCCAGTCGTTCAGCACCCGGTCAAATACCCGGCGCAGATAATCCAGCACGGCCGGGTTGTCGATATCCAGCGCATAAAAGCTGCTCCAGTTGCAGCCGCAGCACCACGGTGCACCGTTCACCTTCAGCAGCCAGTCCGGGTGCTGCCGGAAAAGGGCAGAGTCCTTTTCGCACACAAAGGGTGCAAGCCATAGCCCAGCCTGAAATCCGGCGGCGTGAATTTCCTCCACCATGCCTTTCAGCCCGTGGGGGAATTTCTGTGCATCTGTTTCCAGCCAGTCGCCCACCTTGGGCTCCCAGCCATCGTCGATCTGGAACAGGTCTCCCAGACAAAGCAGGCTGCGGCATCCGGTCAGGTCCTCCCGGATGGTATCCTCGGTGATGTCCTGATAGCGGTTGTACCAACTGGAATAGCCTGCCAGCTTCTTTTCAGTCCGGGGCTTGATGCCCATAGCCTGAAACCAGCCGTCGAACACCTCGGTCTCGCCGCCCTCGGCAAAAAACAGGTCAAGGAGTGGGAAACTGCCGCCGGGATGCTCCACCCCGGCGCAGTCACGCTCCAGCGTCAGCAGGGCTTTGCCGCTGTCGTAGCGGAGGATGGTGTAGCCCGGCTTCTCGTCCAGCGATGCCACCAGCCGGAACTGTGTGCCCTTGCGGAAATAGCAGTAGGAAAAGCCGTGGCTCTGCCCCTTTTGATGCCCATAAGGCGCAAAATGATAATCGCCGTAGCGGTCAAAGGCATATTTTTTGCGCAGAAAGCCGGGGATGTGGTCGGTGCCGCGCAGCTTTCCGTTCCGGTCCAGCTCCGGGCTGTAGGTCCATGTCTGGTAGCCGTTCATGAACAGACGCTCGTCTGCTTCCATCGTCCACGGCATCTCGGCACGCACCGCCTTCAGCGTCCCGGCGGGCAGGTCTGCCGTCAGATGCAGCGCACCGCCATTCTCCGTGACCGTGCAGTTGCCTGTCTGTACGCCGCCGGAAGTTTCCGCGTACCAGTGCAGCGTTTCAGTCATGGTGCGTTTCCTCCCCGTGGAGCTGTGCGCTGATCTCGGCAGCGCGGGCATCGGTCAGAACAAACTTGCGGCGGAACAGCACCAGCGCACCAGCCAGCACCAGCATGGGCAGAACGGTCATCATCAGGCGCAGACCCAGCAGGGTTCCGGCGCTTTGTACTGCCACCGGGCCGGTCTCCTCCGTGTTGCCCACAAGACCGATGAGGTCCAGCCCGATGCCGGTCAGGAATACCGCCACACCGGAGGCAGCCTTGACCACAAAGGTCTGCATGGAAAAGATAACGCTCTCCTCCCGGCGTCCGGTCTTAAGCTCGCCGTAATCCACGCTGTTGGAAAGGAACAGAGTGGTCAGCACGGTCAGCATTCCGTTGCAGGCGAACACCACCACGCCCGGAATGCACAGCAGGGCAAGGCTGTGGGACAGGCCGGTCAGGCAGAACACCAGCAGCGTGCCGTAGCCGCACAGCGCCAGCAAAAGGCTTAGGTGAAATACCTGCGTACTGCTGAACTTTTTGCGCAGCAAGGGGTAAAGCACCATCATGCCAAGGATCTGCGCCGCACCGCCCACGGTGGAAAACAGGGTGTAGGTGGCTTTCCAGCCTGCACCGCCAAGGTCGTACTTGAAGAAATAGATGATGAAGTTGGAGGTAAGGTACAGTGCCGAGTTGATCAGCACGATGCTGCCTACCACTACCATAGCCTGATCGTTGCGGAACAGGGCGGAGAACATCTCCTTTACGGTGGCGGTCTTCATCTCACTGGGGGTAGTTTCTTTCATGGAAATGCAGCACACCAGCTCTGTCACTGCAAAAATTGCCGCTACGATCAATGCCACCCAGCGGAAGCCAGCGCGCTCGCTGTCGCCGCCAAGGGCTCCCACCAGCAGCATGGTGAACATAGCGATGAGGGCAGAGCCAACGCCTGCACAGGTGCGCCCCACCATGGAAAGGTTCTCCCGGTCTTTTGGGGTGCGGGTCACGGCCGGGATCATGGACCAGTAGGGGATATCCATCATGGTATAGGTGACGCCCCACAGGATGTACATCACGCTGAAATAGACCATCAGCGCCGCTTCGTCCAGCACCGGGGCGGCAAACAGGGCGTAGAGCACCAGCGCATTGAGCAGCGTGCCGGAAAAGATCCACGGACGGAAACGTCCCCAGCGGGTGCGGGTCTTTGCTACCAGAACCCCCATAAAGGGGTCGTTGAAGGCATCAAAGAACCGGGCAGCCATGAGCACGACGCCCACAAAGCTGGCCGAAAGCCCCAGCACATCCTGATAATAATACATGACGTAAGAAGCCGACAGAGCATATACCATATCCTTGCCCACGGCACCAATACCAAATGCGGTTTTCTGTTTCAGGGTCAGTTCCATACAGCGTCCTCCTTTTCAATGGTGAACTGCAGCACAACGGGTTGGGTCTGCGGTGCAGAAACGGTCAGCAGGGCTTCTCCGGCAGTGCCCACGGTGCGCAGATAGGTTCCGGTCATGCCGCCTTCGGCCACCGCCGTCTGCGGGCCCACAAGGGCGGCGCTGCCCTCCACCGCAAACTGCACCGGGAACTGTGCGTAGGGGGCAGGGGTGCCGTTCTCGTCCAGAATGCGCACCCGGACAGCGGCCATATCGTAAGTATTTTTTTCCCGAAGAGCCGTCCGGCTGACCTTGACTTCCAAGTGCAGCTTTGCGCTGGGGCAAAGGGTCACGCTGCGCACCACGTTGCCGTCCTGCACGGCATCGAACCGCCAGCGGGTGGCTTCGCCGCCCCAGTTGCCCACATATTTGCCGTAAAGCGCCACGCCATCTTCAAAGCTCATTTTGTAGTGCAGCATACACCAGCCGAATTTGACCTTGTAGGCCAGCGGCAGTCCCGCCAAGCCGTATTTTCCGGCGGCCAGCAGGCAGTCCCGCACAGCGGCTGCCTTGGCGGGGGAAAAGTGCTCCTGCGTTTCCAGCAGCTCGCCAATGGGATCGTCCATCACAAAGGGAGGGTGGGGCAGCGCCGTCCACTCGCTTTGGCGCAGGGCGGTGACGAACACATCGTTTTTGTAAAGCCTTACCTGTTGGGCATTGCTGAAAACATAGGCCGTGCCCAGCTGCCCGGCGGGGTTATCGCCGATGTCCATGGAGGAGCTGACCGCCAGCACCGGGTCAGCGTCACCCTGACTGGCATAGACCGCTGCCGCCAATTTGGGGTTGCGGAAGCTGTCCAGCACCCCGTGGTAGCAGATGCGGTCCCCGGAGCCAAAGTCCTTGTGGGTCTGGTAGTCGAACATGCACCAGCCAAAGCACCCGGCGTGCTCTCCGCTGGCATAGGCGGCGTTCTGCACCCGGACGTGCCGCAAGGCGTGCTCCTGCCGGTGCGGGCCATCGTCAAAGGGCTTGGTGGGGTACATGTGACCGTTGCACTCCGAGATGAGCAGCGCCTTGCCCATATCCGGGGTCACGTCCTTTTTGGGCTTTGCGCCGGGCGTTGTGCCGTTGTGGGAAAAATCGTTGTAGGCATAGACATCCTCCAGCAGATGGCTTTTTTCCAGATACCGCACACCGGAGGTGGCGCGGCTAGGGTCCAGCTGATGGGCAATTTGATTGGTGCGAGTGTAGAAGGCATCGTCGTCCACGCTCTCGTTGATGCGCACGCCCCACAGGATGATGCTGGGGTGGCTGCGGTTTTGCAAGATCATCTCTTGTAACATTGCACAGGCAGCGTCTTTCCATGCAGCATCTCCGATGTGCTGCCAGCCCGGCAGTTCGGTGAACACCAGCAGACCCCGCCGGTCGCACTCGTCCAGAAAATACTGGCTTTGAGGGTAGTGGCTGGTGCGCACGGCGGTGCAGTGCAGCTCCTCCTGCAAAATGTGGGCATCCTCCCGCTGCAGGCTTTCCGGTGCGGCGTAGCCGATGTAAGGGTAGCTCTGGTGTCGGTTCAGACCCCGCAGGAAGGTCTTTTTTCCGTTGAGGTAAAAGCCATCCGCCCGGAACTCTGCGGTGCGGAAGCCAAAGGTCACCTGCCTGCGGTCGATGGGTTGTCCGGCTGCGTTCAAAAGCTCTGCCACGGCATGATGCAAAACCGGGTGCTCGGTATCCCACGGCTGTGCATCCGGGACGGAAAGCTGCATCTTCCCGGTTTCTGCCGCCTGTGCGGTCTGCTCTGCCAGCAGGGTGCCGCCTGCGGTCTCCAGCCGGATGCGGACCGCCACAGCTGCGGGTGTGAGCTCTGCCGTCCACTGCACCACAGCCTCATGCAGGGTGGGCGTGTAGACGAACAGGTCGGTCAGACGGCTCTCTGCCGTAGCTTCCAGCCAGACCTCCCGGTACAGCCCGCCGTAGGTCAGGTAATCAATGACAAAGCCAAAGGGCGGAATGGTCGGGTCTTCCCGTGTGTCCAACTGCACGGTCAGCAGGTTTTCACCCTCCCGGTCCACAAGGTCTGTGATCTCCACCGCAAAGCCGGTATAGCCGCCCCGGTGCTGCCCGGCAACCCTGCCGTTGACCCGCACCACCGCCTGATGAGCAGCTCCGTCAAAGCGGAGGAACAGCCGGGGCGCAGCCTGCACCGGCGGCACCCGGAACCGCTTCCGGTAGCCGCAGACCATCTCGTAATCGGCGGGGGTGGCATAGTGCAGCGGCACCTCCCGGCAGGTATGGGGCAAGCGGACGGCTTGTTGTTTTGGCACCGGCAGCCCCTTGCCAAAGGCTTCGGTCCAGTGGTGGGTAAACTCCCAATCCTCGCAAAAACTGTGTTTCATCGCGGCAGCACTCCTTCCAGTAAGATCGAGATCATTTCCTCCAGTACAGCCACATACTGCACCCCGCTTTCTGCCAGACTGCGGTCTGCCAGAAAGCTCTCGATGGATGCGGTGATCATCTGCCGCAGCACCGGCAGGGACACCGGGCGCATGACCCCCTCTGCCACAGCCTGTTCCAGCAGCGCCATGGTGGGTCCCCACCCGTTTTCCAATTGACTGCGCACCCGCGCCGCCACCACCGGGTATTTCTCGTCCAGCTCCTTCATCTGCCGCAGGTCCAGCGCAGCATATTCCGTCGGCATGGCAATGATGACTGCCCGCAGCTTTTCCTGCAAAGTACCGCTGCCTGCCAGAATTTCCTGCTTGCAGCGGTGGATGTCCGCAAAGGCGTGGTCTACCATGTCCAGCAGAAGGGCCTCCTTGGAGGGGTAAACGGTGTAGATGGTTTTTTTGCTGATATGCAGCGGCTCTGCCACCTGCTGCATGGTGAAATGCAGCCCCTGTTGACGGAATAATTGCATGGCCTGCGTGCGCACCAGCGCATCGAGCTTTTCCTGCATGAGCGTCCTCCTTGTGGAAACTGTGCTTGCTTTTCTGGTTTCCATTCTAGTACAGAAACCGAGCTAAATCAAGCGGTTTCCGCATTTTCTGCGTTCTGCCAAGAAAGTGCAGACATTTTGCAGCAGAATGACAAAAAGAACCCCGGCGTGTCTTGAAAGCTGCCGGGGTCTTTTGCGTGCAGGTGCTTTTCCGCAGCGGCAAGCCTCGTCAAAACTCCGGGTGCCATTCATCCCGGATGCCAATGTCGGCACAGACGATTTTTCCGCACAGCGGCGCAGAAGATTCTGCCATATGCAAAGGCTTATAACTGTCGAAGGTTACGGTCAGATCTGCATGGGCAGCACCTTCGGCAACCTCGCCGGTATCCGTGTTGATGCCGCTGGGCAGGTCTACGGCCAGCACAAAGGCGCCACTTTTGTGCAGAAGGCGTATCAGCCCGCAGGCAGCAAGGCCGGAAGGCCGAAGTGCACCATGGAACCCGGTGCCATAGAGAGCATCCACAGCAGCGTCAAAACTCTGGGTTTCCAGTACGGAACCGTCGGCGCAGATGTGCACCGGCAGGGAGTGCAGACGCTCAAAATTGAGGATGGAATCCGCGGTTTTCGGCTCGCCCTCGGCCAGAAGAACGGTCACACTCCAGCCGTCTTTTGCGGCGGTGCGGGCAATCACAAACCCATCACCGCCATTGTTGCCCTTTCCGCAGACCACCAGCAGCCTGCCGGGATGCGGGAACTGCTTTTGCAGTTCGGCGTAAGCAGCCAGTCCGGCATTTTCCATCATTTGCAGGTAGGGCAGACCGTGGGCATCCCCGGCCCGTTCAATTTCCTTCATCTGCGCAGCCGTCACAATGCGATGTTTCATGTTGGCACCTTCTTTCTATCTCTATTATAATGGATGAGAATGTTTGGAACAAGATGAAAGATACCGGTGCATAGGATCTGTCCCCGGAGAGCCGCAACAAGCTCTCCGGGGGCATTTTTGTTTTTCACTATCTTTTCCGTAGGGGAAAACCATGGTATACTGGACTTGACAACTTGGAATTTGTGGAGGGAAGCCCGATGAAAGAAAAGACTAGTCAAACCCGTTGCGGAACGATTCACTATTGGGTGAGTGTGTCAAACCCGGATACAATTACTCTTGTTTTTCTGCCGGGATTGACTGCGGACCATCGACTGTTTGATAAGCAGATTCAGTATTTCGAGAGCAGGTATAATGTTATCGTCTGGGATGCGCCGGCACAAGGCTCCTCATGGCCGTTTCGATTTGATTTTGATCTGTTCGATAAGGCAAAATGGCTGAACGATATCTTAAACCAAGAAGGAATCACAAAGCCTGTCATTGTTGGGCAGTCTATGGGTGGATATGTGGGACAGGCTTATGCACAGCTTTACCCAGACAAAATGACGGGCTTTGTCTCCATTGACTCTGCACCGCTGCAACGAATCTATGTGACGGCAGTTGAAATTTGGCTCTTGAAACGGATGGAACCGGTATATGCTCACTATCCGTGGAAATGGCTCCTAAAATTGGGGTCGGAAGGCGTTGCCACGTCTGATTACGGTAGAAACCTCATGCGTGAAATGATGCTGACTTATGACGGCAATCAGAAACGCTATGCACAAATTGCCGGACAAGGTTATCGCATTTTGGCAGCGGCCATGGAGAAGAATCTGCCGTATGAGATCAAATGTCCGGCGTTGCTGATATGCGGTACACAAGATCACGCGGGTTCATGTATACGGTACAACAAAGCATGGCATCGCAATACGAAAATTCCTTTGACGTGGATAGAAGGAGCAGGGCATAATTCCAATACAGACAAACCCGAACAGGTGAATCGCTTGATAGAGGAATTTGTTGCAAATATTTTATAGCAGACAAGTTCCAGTTTGCCGGGCGGACAGGCAACTGAAAACCACACAAAAAACGAAGGAGCAGCCATGGTACTTTATTTTACAGGAACCGGCAACAGCCGGTATCTGGCGCGGCGCATTGCCGAAGGGTTGAAGATGCCGCTTTACGACCTGAACGCCTGCATCAAGGCAGGGGATACCGCCCCGGTGCAGACTGGCCGGGATGTGGTGCTTGTCACGCCTACCTACGCATGGCGCATCCCCCGGGTGGTGTCAGAGTGGCTGGGCAAGACCGCGCTGACCGGGGCGGAGCGCATCTGGTTTGTGATGGACTGCGGCAGCGAAATTGGCAATGCGGCAGGCTATAACCGGCAGCTTGCGGTGCAAAAGCAGCTGAAGTATATGGGCACAGCCCAGATCATTATGCCGGAAAACTACATTGCCATGTTCAATGCGCCCCAAAAAGAGCAGGCAAAGAGCATCGTGGAGCAGGCAGAGCCTGCGCTTCAGAAGGTACTGACCCGGCTCAAAGCCGGGCAGGAATTTCCCACGCCGAGAAAGAACCTCTACGACCGCTTTATGAGCGGCCCGGTGAACCCGGTGTTCTATCGCTTCTTTGTAAAAGCGGAGGCCTTCCGGGCAACGGATGCCTGCATCGGCTGCGGTAAGTGCGTGGAACTGTGCCCCCTGAACAATATCCATCTGGAAAACGGAAAGCCGCTCTGGGGCAAAAACTGCACCCACTGCATGGCGTGCATCTGCTATTGCCCCAAAGAGGCCATCGAGTACGGCAAAAAGAGCAGGGGAAAGCCCCGGTATCACTTTGAAGCGCTGGAAAGAAAGCAGCAGGACGTGTGAAGGAGAGCGGAAATTAGATGAAGTTTTTATACTTGCATGGGTTGGGACAAAAACCAGACAGTTGGGACAGAGTAATAAAAGAAACGAAGGTCTCGGACAGCAGCGTCTGCTTGAGTTTGGCAGAGATGCTGGAGGACAAAGCGGCCACTTATGGGGAACTGTATGCTGCATTTTCAGGAGAGTGTGATAAGGAACATGATGAAATCGTCTTGTGCGGGCTCTCCTTGGGTGCTGTTCTGGCACTTAATTATGCGATAGACCATCCGAATAAAGTAAAGGCACTGGTGCTAATTGCAGCACAATATAAAATGCCTGAAAACTTTATATCCAGAATGCCGCAGCGTATAAGCAGCCATAGCACAAGACAGACCAAAAGATGAAAAAGTAACAATACCAATGTTGAAATACTAGCATTCATTAGCAGGATCCTTTTTTGCAGCAGCGATCAGGCGGTGCTGTCCATCCAACGATACAGATGTGACCTGAAATCCTTTTTCGGCCATGCGCTGGGTAAGGAGCGGCAGGTTTTCCTCTGTGGCCTGATTCAGCAGCAGGTAAACGTTCTCGTCTGTGCCAAGTCCGGCAATATCGCTGCTGCGGATGCTGCGCTCCAACTGCGCATAAAATTCCTCTGAAGTTGCAAACTTACCGGAGACGCGCAGCAGCAAATGCTGCGCCATCTTGTCCTCCTGTAAGGTGCAGGCGTTTGCGAGCTGCTCCGCGAATGGCACGGGCCGCATCAGACAGGTGCCCGGAAGATACCATGTTTCCTGAATGGCACTTTCATATTCAAAAGCGCGGATCAGTGCGGTTTCTACCAGACCACACAGGATGCGGAACAGGTTCTGATAATAGAGTGTCATCTGGTTTTCCCCGGCTGTCCGCAGGCTGATGAGCACTACGATCGAACCGTTCTGGCGTACACCGGCTGCATACATGGGAAGATCCGGAGCAAACGTCCGATTGACCCACACACCATCCTGTTCAATGGCACGAAACACATCGATGTATTTATCAACGGCAAGTGAACGGGCAGGAGCAGGCTGCAATCCGGAGCTTGCTGCGGTCAACCGCGCAAAGGCATACCCCTTTTCCAAGTGATAGATCGTGAGGCTGTGGTTTTCCAAAATATCTTCCATGACCTGTATGGTCTTGCGGTAAATCTCCTGCGGCTGCAGGGTGTTCAGCTGCTGCGTTACAGTATAGATCTTTCCAAAACTGTCTCTGCGGCCAAGGATCTGATGCCGGAAAAGCTGCTTATCCTCCAAGGTGTCCTCATAGAGCTCCTGCGTAAATTGAAGCCGCTGCCGCAGCAGGTTGTTTTCATTCTGTACAAAGCGTGAGGTTTCCGTATTGCGCAGCTGCACATATCCGCAGGAAGCACCTATTATGAAATAAATAAGGAACGGCAGCCAGTAGGACGGCTCGTAAAACAGCAGTACAAGCGTCATTCCCTGCCGAAAGTATCCAAAAATCAAAGAAAGAGACGAGAGAAAAGCTGCAAACACACCGGCGTTCAGGCAAAAGCAACATTTATTGTTATACTGGCTTTTCCTATAAAGTCGT
>ENA-USYP01002627-USYP01002627.1-human-gut-metagenome-genome-assembly--contig:-NODE-2627-length-10486-cov-5.406475_pt1 | contig 10486 bp, 9 predicted proteins | sample MGYA00250065_ERZ773512 | MGnify/ENA primary metagenome ERZ773512 (study PRJEB29103, sample SAMN06112003) | human gut metagenome | biome: human gut; feature: ankylosing spondylitis patient; material... | reverse complement strand
CTCATTTTTTGTAACTCAGATGTTTGTTGTTTGATTTTAATAGGGCGACAAAAATACGATAATTCTCGATATTTATTGCGTTTTCCACCTAAAATTACACATTTACAAGCGGTTAAATGCTCAGCAAGTTACGTAACTGCTGCACAGAATCCGCAATTTGCCGACGGCTTTCCAACTGCCCGGCATCGAAACGGTATCTTGCCTTACCATAGTGCGGTGCACGTTTTTCCAAGGCTTCTATAATGAAAATCCGCAGTTCTTCGTCCGTTTTTCCTTGCAGAATAGGACGTTGCTGCGTAGCCACTCGCAAGCGGCGGAACAAAACGTCAGGATGAACATCCAGAAAAACGGTCTGCCCATGCTCGTTCATATACTCCATGTTATCGAAAAAGCAAGGAGTACCGCCTCCGGTCGAGATAATGACGTTTTCAAACTCAGCCACTTCATGCAGCATGGTTCGCTCCAGTTCACGAAAAGAGGCCTCTCCCCGCTCAATGAACAATTCACGTATGGATTTGTGAAGACGTTCTTCGATATACCAGTCCAGATCGATGAACGGTATATTCAATTCGCGGGCAAAAGCCTTTCCTAAAGTTGTTTTACCGGCTCCCATGTAGCCGGTTAAGAAAATACGTATCATAAGCGCTTACCTTTGCGTACAAAGGTAAGCAATTCTATTCTGAGAGATTTACTATCAGATAAAAATTTTAATGCGTTCGCTCAAATCATCAAATTCTTTCCCGCCCGGCTCGGCCACAGGAGTACCGAAAGGCATCTGTGCAATCAACTGCCAGGTTTCGGGAAGATGCCACGTGCTGCGTACATCTTCGTCAATCAACGGGTTATAGTGTTGCAGCGAAGCGCCCAGACCTTTATCTTCGAGCATAGTCCAGATGGCCAGCTGATGCATGGCAGAAGTATGTTGCGACCACGTCGGGAAATTCTCATGATAAGTAGGGAATTGTTTTTGCAGTCCTTCCACAATGGAACGATCTTCAAAAAAGAGTATCGTGCCATATCCGCAAGAGAACGAAGTATCGATCTTCTTCTCCGACTGGCGATATTGTTCTTCGGACAGGCGTTCTTCCAACTGGTCCTTCACTATTCTCCATAATTTCTGATGTTCATCCCCCAGTAACAACACAATACGTGTAGTCTGCGAGTTGAATGCCGAAGGCACATGCTTTACTGCTGTACGGATGATGTGTACAATTTCCTCGTCCTGAACCGGAGAGTCGTTACTGATAGAATAATAGCTGCGCCGATGCTCCAATGCTTCGGCAAATGTCCGTTCTCTGACCATATTTAATCCTTTCTTTTCGTAATTATCATTTTTGTCTTATATAGTGAAACAAGTGAAAGAGTGAAGTTGTTCGAAGTTGTAGAATATATTTGTACCTTTGCACCCAATTATGAGTAAAGAGAAGTTTTACGTTGTATGGTCAGGTGTCAATCCGGGTATTTATACTTCCTGGACAGACTGTCAGTTACAAATCAAAGGTTACGAAGGAGCGAAATATAAATCGTTCGAGACGCGCGAAGAAGCGGAAAAAGCCTTTGAATCTTCTCCGTATGAATATATCAAACGATCCTCTCCGGGTGCTCCCGCCCAAAAGAAAGATGTGAATGCTCCCCTTCCTTCATCTGTCGTAGAGAATAGCCTTGCCGTAGACGCTGCCTGTAGTGGTAATCCCGGAGCTATGGAATATCGCGGTGTACACGTAGCCAGCCGACAAGAAATATTCCATTTCGGCCCGGTATATGGTACGAATAATATCGGCGAGTTCCTTGCTATCGTCCACGGACTTGCCCTACTGAAACAGAAAGGCTTCGATATGCCCATCTATAGTGACAGCGTGAATGCCATCAGTTGGATCAAGCAGAAGAAATGCAAAACAAAGCTACCCCGTGAACCCAAAACAGAAGAACTTTTCAAACTAATAGAGCGTGCCGAAAAGTGGCTACGGGAAAATACGTATACTACCAAAATTCTGAAATGGGAAACCAAGCAGTGGGGAGAAATACCTGCTGACTTCGGAAGAAAATAAGCCTGTACAGGGCTTGAATTAAATGAAACATCATCCTACACCCGCCATTTTTGAATAAATTGAATAACACTTGAAAACAAGTAGTGTTATGGTCCGGAATAAGCAATGTTGCGAATGATTAGATTGCTTGTTCTCATCCACAACAAGCAATCTAATTTCAGACAAGTCTGATTTCGTTAAGCGAAATCTGTAAGCGACATGTGAAAAGCGAGTAATACATGCGTACAAACACTCCTTTTGTACAAGGGGAATTTACTGTTGATTATCAAGGTGTTGCAAAGGATCAATTTCTTGCCGACAAGAAGTTGGGAGTTTGTTGGCAAGAAGTTAACTTCCTGTCGTCAAACTCCTAACTTCTTGTAAAAGGAGAAATAGCTGTTTTTTCGGTTTCCTTACACAGCGTAGTTGATAGTACGAATGGCCTATGTGTTCAATCATCTGTATTAGAAAGGCTGAACGCTTTTCTTTCATCTTGCCTCGTCTAGCGGCTATATATCGGTGGTATTGGATATATAGATACTGCATGTCCGATATATAGATGCGACACGTCCGATATATAGATGCTGCACGTCCGATATATAGCTAACATATTCAGAACATGAGTTTTGACCAAAGGAAATGTACATTAAAAGCCAAGAAAAAGAAGATTATTCTTCTAGGAAACAGGAGGTAAGCACTGATTCAAAACAACATGAAGACAGGCACAGATTCCGGTGGTGTAGGCAAATACCTTTCCTACACCCGCATATAATTTTGCCTACACCACACACCGTTCTATTAATGAGACGATTAAGTCTCCGGGTGTAGGATGTAGGCAGAATTAATAAATCTTTCTATTCAGAATCGTTTTTTGATCAAGACAGAGATTGCATATCATTCAAACGTTTATAGTATCCATTCTTCTCCAACAAAGCTTCGTGCCTGCCACGTTCCACAATTTCTCCTTCATAGAGTACGCAGATTTCATCTGCATTTTTAATGGTAGAAAGACGGTGGGCAATAGCTATTGTAGTACGGGTTTTCATCAAACGCTCCAAAGCTTCCTGCACCAGACGTTCGGACTCCGTATCAAGAGCAGAAGTAGCCTCATCAAGAATAAGAATAGGCGGATTCTTCAAAATAGCACGGGCAATACTGATGCGTTGGCGTTGTCCTCCGGAAAGCTTGCCACCACGGTCACCAATATTTGTGTTGTATCCATGCTCTGTCTCCATAATGAAATCATGCGCATTGGCAATCTTCGCCGCCTCCATCACCTGCTCCAGTGTGGCGTTTTCCACACCAAATGCTATGTTATTAAAGAATGTATCATTAAACAGAATCGCTTCCTGATTTACATTTCCTATCAGGCCACGCAAATCATGAATACGGAAATTCTTGGTACTAACGCCATCAATCATGATTTCACCGAAATGTATGTCATGGTAACGCGGAAGCAAATCTACCAGCGTAGATTTTCCCGACCCGGACTGCCCAACCAATGCAATCGTCTGCCCCTTCGGAACAACAAGATTGATATGTTTCAGCACTTCCCTCTTCCCATCATAACTGAAAGAAACATCTTTAAACTCGATTTGCCGGTTCATGCCATGCAGAGGAAGCGGGTTTACGGGTTCCTTAATAGGATTCTCAGCCTTCAGAATCTTATCCACACGTTCCATGGAAGCCAAACCTTTCGGGATGTTATATCCTGCTTTTGCAAAATCCTTCAACGGATTAATGATGCTATACAGAATAACCATATAGAAAATGAATGTAGGAGCTTCCAGCGAAGAATGCTCATCGCCCAAAATCAGCATACCGCCAAACCAAAGCACCAATACAATCAAAAGCGTTCCCAGGAACTCACTCATCGGATGAGCCAACGCCTGACGAACGGCCACTTTATTGGTCGCATCACGCAGTTCATTACTGCATCTGGTAAAGCGATCCACCATCTTATCTTCTGCAATAAACGCTTTAATGATGCGCAAGCCCCCCAAAGTTTCTTCCAATTGTGACATGGTATCACTCCATTTGCCCTGCGCTTCCAAAGATTGGCGTTTCAGCTTCTTGCCGACCTTTCCCATCAGCCACCCCATTCCGGGAAGTACTACGATGGTAAACAGGGTCAACTGCCAACTTGTTATAATCAGTGTTGTAAAATAAAACAGGATCAAAATCGGATTTTTCAGCAACATATCCAACGAACTGGTAATGGAGTTTTCTATTTCTCCCACATCACCACTCATACGGGCAATGATATCTCCTTTCCGTTCCTGAGAGAAAAAACCAAGTGGTAAGTGCATCACTTTCGAATAGACCATGATACGGATATCACGAACAACTCCTGTACGCAAAGGAATCATTACCGCAGAAGATCCAAAGTAGCAGGAAGTTTTCAGCATCGTCATAAGGGCTAGAAACAGTCCCATAAACAGAAGTGTCATTATCGGGCCATGAACCTCTATCAACTGAGTAACATAGTAATAGAAATTATTTATTGCTACATCTTTCAAGTCACCGCTCCCCCACTCCATATAATGGTAGATTTTATCACTGTTACCCGTCTTGAACAGAATATTCAGAATTGGAATCAGCAGAGTGAATGAGAATACATTGAAAACAGCCGATAAAACATTGAGCACAATCGCCCACCCTATATACTTCTTATATGGCGACACAAAACGCCGCATCAATTGCAGGAATTCCTTCATTGCTTGGTATTAATGAATTAGGGGCGCAAAGATACAAGAAATATCTTTAAGATAAAGAAGATAAATTTAATATTAACGAGATTTATCTATACAACCCTCAAGAAACAAGCCCTGTAGCTCATTTATATAGATCACAGAATGATATCGGAAAAATATATTGTATCTTTGCGCCCGGATATAAAACAAACGCTTTATTATGACAAAGATCGATAAGTCCGTACTGACATTCGGAATCACTATTTTCCTGAAATTCATGTTATTCGACATACTATGGTGTATCCCGACTACTTTTGCTTCTCTTTCTACAGTTGAATGTTATACAACAAAACTGATAGCCACACTTATATTGCTTATCCCTTACGCCTTCTTCCGTATGTGGAAAACAGAGACGCTCATCATGTTCCTGCTGGATTTCCTGCTGATAGCCAATCTTATGTACTTCAGAACCTATTATACCGCCATTCCTCTGAACAGCTACGGATTATCAGGAAACCTGGCCGATTTCACCGGAAGCGTTTTCGACTCTCTTCGCTGGTATGATATACTTTTCCCATTATCCACCCTTGCAGCAGCCGTCGTTCATCGGCGTACAAAAACTGCACATCAGAAGCGTCCCGCACCGGTGCTTGCTTATTCTGTGGTACTTGCAGTCGTCATCTGCATCTTTGGCACAGTGACCCTGATTAAAGGCGGATTTTCAAATGCATACAAGGAATATCGCGACAAAGCATATTTCTGTTCAAGCGGCCCCTCCCTCTATACCGTTTTCGGTAGCCTTTGCTATGATTTGGTAGGTCAGCAACAAAAGTTAACTCCTGAACTGGAAGCAAAGATAGAAGAATGGTTAAGTAAAAAGCCCAAACACGAAGTTGCCCTGCCGGACAGTAGTACTAATCGCCGCACCAATTGCATCATCATTCTGGCAGAATCATTGGAAAGCTGGGTATTAGAGAAAGAAGTGGAAGGACAGGAGATCACCCCCTACTTGAACAAATTACTGAAGGATTCTACCACCATCTATGCCCCACATGTACTGACACAGGTAAAAGGCGGCCGTTCCATAGATGCCCAACTTATACTCTGCACCGGACTACTACCTATCAACAGTGGTACGTACAGCAGCCAATATCCCAACCATGTTTACCCTTCGTTGCAGAAAGCCATGCACGAAAAGAATCATTCGCGCAACTATCTGCTAACCATAGATAAGATATCCACCTGGAACCAGGGTCCCATAGCCCAAAGCTTCGGCATGGATACGATTATCGCCTATCATGATTTCGAACTGACGGAAGCTTTCGGTACCCACAAACGTACCGGAGACGGCTCATTCTTTGCTCAATGTCAGGAAAAGATAGAAAAAGGGGAGATATGGAAAGAAGGGGAAAACGCATATATGCAGCTTATTACCTATTCCGGCCATGCTCCATTCATATTACCGGAATATCTCAGAGAGATTTCATTCTCCTCTGACATTCCGGAGAAGATGGGTAACTATATGATCACTGCCCGCTACACAGATAAAGCTATCGGTAAATTCGTGGAGTATCTGAAAACACTCCCTCAATATAAGGAAACGCTGATTGTAATAACAGGAGATCACGAAGGTTTAGCGTCTTATCGTGCAGAACTATGCGAAAGTCCCGGTGGCAAAGGTATCGTGTCCGACAAGCAGTTTACTCCTTTCATCGTTGTCAACTCTCCCATAGGTATGCGTTACGATGAGGTGATGGGGCAAATAGATATGTATCCCACCCTGCTGAACCTACTTCAACTTGACGACTATTATTGGACCGGCCTCGGAGAAAGTATCCTCAATCCTGAAAAGAAAGGATTTGCTGTAGGTTCACAGATGAATGTGGAAGGGGAAGGATATAGTCCGGAAGATGAAGAGTTTGCAAAGGAGGCATATGATATTTCGGATGAGATGATACGGTTTAATTACTTTGGAAGAAAGTAACGGAAGGCTGTTACATCAGCACTTTCCATTCTCCAATCGTACGTGTAGCACTGTTGAAGTTTACTCCCACCTTGACCACTTTTCGACCATCTGCCTGATAAGGAACGGCATACTGTTTACTGTCAATCTGCGCCAAAGCCTCTTCGGGAGTCCCATCAAACTTGAACTCAAAAACATAAATGGCATCCTGTAGCTTTACGACGGCATCCGCACGGCCTATGGCACTCTTTACCTCAACATCCACATACTGTCCCATCAAACGGAACAATAAATAAAATATAGTTTGGTAGTGCTTTTCCGTCTTGTTCTCCAAATCATTAGGAATGGAAGCAAAAAAGGAGCGAGTACGTTCCAGACAACCGTCAACATCTCCTTTCAGTAAATCCTGAATGAAGGATACCACATAGAAAGTATTCTCACGAGGGAAACGGTGCACATAAGAAGGAAGCAAAGATTCCGTGAAACCATAACGAACTTCACCGTTAGGATAAGCCAATTTATAAAGACGGAAAGTAGGATCATAGCCTTTTATCGTCAGATACCCGCTTTGGTAGAGCACCGGAATAGGATCGACAATCTGATCGGTAGGCGCATCAAACTGCTCCTCGGTAGCCGTGAGGCCATCTAAGCTACGCACATCAAAGTCTACATGTTGAAGGATATCTATAAGGAATGTCGGCGTACCCGTAGAGAACCAGTAGTTCTTGTATTCCCCCGAATCAAAAGCATTGAACAAGCTGAAAGGATTATAGATATCCGGACAAGCCTTGCTGAAATGATACCCGTCATACTGTCGCTTCAAATGCGCGCAAGCTTCCTCGTAAGTCTCACCGTTCACCTCGGCCATCCGTTCAATATCAGGTTTCAATTGAGTCAGTAATTCCTGCTCGGTAATACCGCAAAGAGCACTGAAATCATCACGCATACTGATATTTTTCAGATTGTTTAATTCGCTAAAGATACTCAGTTGGCTAAACTTGCTGATACCGGTAATGAAAAGGAAACGCAAATATTGCCCCAATCCCTTGAGAGGGCTGAAGAATTTGCGCATCTCGTTACGGAGTTGCTGCTGTAAAAGGGTATCAGAATTACTATCCAGCAAGGGGGCATCATATTCATCAACCAATACGACCACTTGCTTCCCTGTCTGTTCATTAGCTCTCAGTATAATTCCCTGCAGACGTTCTGCTGTAGTAGTTTCCGCTTCATTACTTCCATAAATATTTTCCCAACGATACAAAAAAAGATTCAATTGTCCGGTAAGATCAGATAGTTCTGTATATTTTGTTAAACTGAAGTCTATATGTAATACAGGGTAAACCGTCCAGTCTTGCTCCAACCGCTCCATAACCAGACCGTGGAAAAGCTCCTTCTTCCCCAAAAAGTAAGCTTCGAGTGTGGACACAAGCAGACTTTTGCCAAAACGGCGGGGACGGCTGAAGAAATAGATTTGATCAGTCTTTATCAATCTGTAAATCAATTCTGTTTTATCCACATAAACACGATTGAGATTACGCAACTGCTCAAAATTTTGAATCCCTATCGGATAACGTCGACTATTCATTTCCATAAATTACTACGGCTTATAGTTAGGAGAACTGTTACAAAGATAGTGCAAATAGAATGCATCTTATCTTTTGCAAAGATACAAGAAAACAAGATTATAAAGAAGGTGTTCCATGTTTTTAAGAATCTTTGTTTGGAGAAACAGCAGAAAGGGCGTACCTTTGTTTGCATTCAAACCAAACTTCTAAAAAGGCATCAGTTATGGAAGAATATATAGCACCGAACAGAAAACGCATCCCCTACGGCATGATGAACTTCGCCGTGATTCGCCGTGATGATTGTTATTATGTAGACAAGACCCGCTTTATTCCCATAATAGAAGACGCGGATAAGTTTTTCTTCTTCATCCGTCCCCGTCGTTTCGGCAAAAGTCTGACGGTAAAATTTATCTCTTCCTCAATGAGTACGACCACTTTACCAATGCCATCCCCGCCGATCCTGAGAGTTTGCATTGTTACACCAACGAGACACATGGCGAAGGCTATTTGCGCGCCTTCTTCAACAAGGTGAAAGCAAGAACCTATTCCAGCATCGAGCGCTGTTTCATCACCGGCGTCAGCCCTGTTACGATGGACGACCTCACCAGCGGCTTCAACATCGGTACCAATTACTCGCTCTCCCCAAAATTCAACGAAATGATAGGATTCACGGAAGAGGAAGTACGGCAAATGTTGACCTATTACTCCACCACCAGCCACTTCAACCACACTGTGGACGAGCTGTTGGACATAATGCAACCGTGGTACGACAACTATTGCTTTGCACAAGGACGTTATGGTGAAACCACCATGTACAATTCTAATATGGTGCTCTATTTTATCAAAAACTACCTTGACAACGATGGTAAAGCACCGCAGAATATGATAGAAAGCAACATCCGCGTTGACTACGAAAAGTTGCGCATGCTTATCCGTAAGGACAAAGAATTTGCCCACGATGCTTCCATCATCCAGACCTTGGTGAGTCAAGGCTATATTACCGGAGATTTGAAAGAAAGTTTCCCTGCCGTCAATATCACCACTCCTGACAACTTCGTGAGCCTACTCTATTATTTCGGTATGCTTACCATCAGTGGCACATATGAAGGTAAAACCAAACTCACCATTCCCAACCAGGTAGTTCGTGAGCAGCTTTATGCCTATCTACTGAGCACCTACGATGAAGCTGACCTTAATTTAGTTCTTTGTCCACGGCTTCACCCTTGCCATGGCAGCCCAAAACCGCTTTTACCGCCCCATTTCTGAACAAGATACGCAAGCCGGCTATGTTGATATATTCCTCTGTCCACTACTGGAAATCTATTCCGACATGAAACACAGTTACATTGTAGAGCTGAAATATGCCAAATATAAGGATTCCGAAAGCCGTGTGGAAGAGTTGCGTCAGGAAGCAATCACCCAAGCCAACCGCTATGCTGATACGGAAACGGTGAGAAATGCTATTGGCAACACGATACTACATAAAATTGTAGTGGTGTATAAAGGAATGGATATGCCTGTATGCGAAGAAGTATAGCCCGATCCTAAAACGACACTACATATCTTCCAAACAAAGATTCGCTATGGTCAGTAAATATCTTCTTCATCATATAGTAGCTGAACCACTGACAACCAGATTGATAAACGTATCCTGCCGATACGTATCCCACAGATTTTGCAGATCACTAAATATGGAAGGATTAATATTGTAAAATTTATAAAACTCATCAATAACAATGTTGAACGAACGTTTCTCTCCTATCTCAACACACAAACACCACTACCATAAGATTATTCTGAAGCAGTATATCTACCCACTACCCTTTTAAGGATATCTAATAATTCCTGATTAATTTGTTAAGGATAAATTTGCCATAAGCAAGCTACCAAACCACACAAAATAGGCTTACATAGAAGCTCCATTTCTCTAATCAATATTCCCACTTATCAATAATAATTAGATAAATTAATAATCGTCTCTCTTTTAGTTGCTTTTAATTTTTAAATAATGTATTTTTGACAAAACAATGTCTAACTATAAACTAATACAATTATGAAAAATTTATGCTTACTATCTTTTTATTGGGTGGTAGTACTTTTATTAAGTTCATGCACCAAAGACCTCCTTTATAACTATGAAGAAAAGCTACCACAGACTAGAGCCGTTACCAATGGCTTTCATCAAATGTTAAGTCAACTTCTGCTCCTGTTACTCCGTTCACATTCAGAACGGTTTCA
>ENA-USYP01002625-USYP01002625.1-human-gut-metagenome-genome-assembly--contig:-NODE-2625-length-10487-cov-25.997791_pt1 | contig 10487 bp, 9 predicted proteins | sample MGYA00250065_ERZ773512 | MGnify/ENA primary metagenome ERZ773512 (study PRJEB29103, sample SAMN06112003) | human gut metagenome | biome: human gut; feature: ankylosing spondylitis patient; material... | reverse complement strand
AGGAACTCATACCACCAAAAGTGGTATGCTGATCGCGGCAAACATCGGCTAAAGAACAATTGTAGTCTACTTTCAATGCTTCAAGGAAATGTTTCCAAGTTTTTCCAAATCGATTTTCTGCTAAATCCATAATGCTTCATTTTTATACATAGCAAAAATATAAGAATGAAAAAAGGGCGACAAGATAGAATCGCGGAGACGCTTACTCACATCTTTCACACTGTTCACACCCTTAAGAAAGAAGCCCGGTCAAAGCAAAAGCTTAGGTGTTTCTTCAATATGGAAAGACATAGGAGAATGAATATGATTGAAGACCGGATTGAAATAGTTGGCATGATATTAGCCAACTGTAGTTGGCTACTTAGATGACTACTGTCGGCTACATGGTCAACTGGAGTTGACTAAGTAGCTGACTTCAGTTGTCTATTAATAACTCAACTTCAAAATTGTCGTATAGTGCCGACATTAGGCAGTATTAAGCTATATACCTCATGTGTGGTTACGGTTTCCTTCATCTTCATACCTTCTTGAACAAACTTTTGATACGCCCCTCTCCTGATTAAGCCTTTGATTATTTGCCGTTTCCGATAAAAATGTTATCTTTGGAGATAGATAATGTGCATCACATTATTTTCCAGTGCTCACAATGAATTAGAATCTAAATAACAAATTGTTTAATCTTCTAAAGTTTGCATGATGGAAAAGACAAAAATTGGCTTGAATGCCGGGAAAGTATGGCGCATCTTAAATGAAAAAGGTGAACTTTCAATGTTCGATTTGTGCCGTGAATTAAGTTTGACGTTTGAAGACGTAGCTCTTGCTATTGGTTGGCTGGCCCGAGAAGACAAAATCTTTTTGAGGAAAAGAGAAGGAATGCTTTTTGCCAGTATCGAAAATGTCGAATTTACTTTTGGCTAAGGTGGTAGCTAACCTACATTTAAGATGGATCTCCACTTTATTATTTACACTGCTAAAAAGTAATGAAGTGGATCAGTAGGATTTTTTATGCTCGTTTTTACTATTCCCCCTATTATTCTGTTTGATAAGAGAAGCATCTAATCTACTTTTTCTGTACCTTTGCACCTCATAAACTACTAAACACATAAATTCATGAGTGCATTGAAAGGGCATCCGAAAGGTCTTTATCTGATTTTCGCGACAAGCACGGCAGAACGTTTCAGTTACTACGGTATGCGTGCGATCTTTATTCTTTTCCTGACGCAGGCATTATTGTTTGACAAAGAAGCGGCAGCATCCATCTACGGCAGCTATACCGGACTAGTTTATTTAACCCCGTTGATTGGCGGATACATTGCCGATAAATATTGGGGAATCCGTCGTTCCGTGTTTTGGGGAGCGGTGATGATGGCAGTCGGACAATTCCTGATGTTTATGAGTGCCTCCACTTTAGATAATACAAACCTTGCCCACTGGATGATGTATGGCGGACTAGGCTTCCTGATCTTGGGCAATGGTTGCTTCAAACCCACTGTCTCTTCTCTGGTAGGTCAGCTCTACGAACCCGGAGACAGGCGGTTGGATGCTGCATACACCATTTTTTATATGGGAGTGAATGTAGGCTCTTTTGCTGCTCCTTTGATTTGTGGTTATCTGGGTGATACCGGTGATCCGCATGACTTTAAATGGGGATTTCTTGCAGCCGGAATCATGACACTGTTCACCGTTGTTCTTTTCGAGACTCAAAAGAATAAATATCTTTTTTCTCCTTCCGGAGAACCGATTGGTATTATCCCCGATGCTAAACGTGAAAAGAAAGAAGACAAGGCCGACCATATCTCACACCCGAAGATGGACAAACGCACCAAAGTACGTAATACTCTTGTAATCACAATTCTTACCATTGCTTTAATAGCCTTCTTTAACTATGCATTTGAAGGCGATTGGGTGAGTATCGGTATTTTTACCGCCTGCATTGTTTTCCCTGTTCTGATCCTGTTAGACGGTTCATTGACCAAAATAGAACGCAGCCGTATTTTCGTTATCTATATAGTAGCCTTCTTTGTCATCTTCTTCTGGGCAGCCTACGAACAGGCGGGAGCTTCTTTAACTCTCTTTGCTTCCGAACAGACGAATCGTGACATTTTCGGTTGGGAAATGCCGGCTTCGTGGTTTCAATCCTTCAATCCCCTGTTTGTAGTTGTTCTGGCATATATCATGCCGGGTGTATGGGGTTTCCTGAACAAGCGAAAGATGGAACCCGCTTCTCCTACCAAACAAGCGATTGGTTTGTTACTCCTTTCTTTAGGTTATCTTTTCATCTGTTTCGGAGTGAAAGATGCAGTTCCCGGAGTGAAGGTAAGTATGATTTGGCTGACAGGACTTTATTTTATTCATACAATGGGTGAAATAGCCTTGTCACCTATCGGACTTTCAATGGTAAATAAATTGAGTCCGCTACGTTTCGCCTCCCTGATGATGGGAATCTGGTATCTGTCTACTGCCACAGCCAATAAATTTGCGGGAATGTTGAGCGGGCTCTATCCGGAAGCCGGAAAAGTGAAGTCAATCTTTGGTTATCAGATTGCTACCATGTATGATTTCTTTATGGTATTCGTCGTAATGTCCGGTGTTGCTTCGTTGATTCTGTTCCTTCTCTCGAAGAAATTACAGAAGATGATGCACGGGGTAGAATAAAAAATCGTATTTTTGCAAGGTTATTTTTAAATTACCGGTTATGGATACCATTCAGATAAAAGACAAATTGTTTACCGTTTCTATTAAGGAACAAGAAATTCAGAAAGAAGTGATTCGCGTAGCGAACGAAATTAACCGCGATTTAGCAGGTAAGAATCCGCTTTTCCTTAGTGTGTTGAACGGTTCGTTCATGTTTACCGCTGATTTATTGAAGCACATCACCATCCCTTGTGAAATCTCATTTGTGAAGTTGGCGTCTTATCAGGGCATCACTTCCACCGGAGTGATTAAAGAGGTCATCGGCCTGAATGAAGACATTGCCGGACGTACCATTGTGATCGTAGAAGATATCGTAGACACAGGACTGACGATGCAGCGACTGCTCGAAACATTAGGTACACGCAATCCCGAAGCTATTCATATCGCTTCTCTGTTGGTGAAACCTGAAAAGCTCAAGGTAAACCTCAACATTGAATATGTAGCGATGGAAATCCCGAACGACTTTATCGTAGGTTATGGACTGGATTATGATGGTTTCGGACGTAATTATCCCGATATTTATACAGTAGTAGATTAATATTAAATAGGTACCAGTTTAAATGGTAAATAGTAAATCGTTAAATTGTAAATAACAAAATGTTGAACATCGTAATTTTCGGTGCTCCGGGTTCAGGAAAAGGAACACAGAGCGAACGTATCGTAGAAAAGTATGGAATCAATCACATCTCGACAGGAGATGTATTGCGTGCTGAAATCAAGAATGGCACAGAACTGGGTAAAACAGCTAAAGGTTACATCGACCAAGGTCAATTGATTCCTGATGAATTAATGATTGATATTCTGGGAAGCGTATTCGACAGCTTCAAAGATAGCAAAGGTGTAATTTTCGACGGTTTCCCAAGAACAATTGCACAGGCAGAAGCATTAAAGAAAATGTTGGCAGAAAGAGGACAGGACGTTTCTGTAATGGTTGATCTGGATGTTCCGGAAGAAGAACTGATGGTACGTCTCATTAAACGTGGCAAGGATTCCGGTCGTGCTGATGATAACGAAGAAACAATCAAGAAACGTCTGCATGTATATCATTCACAGACTGCTCCACTGATCGACTGGTACAAGAACGAAAAGAAATACCAACACATCAACGGCTTGGGTACTATGGAAGGTATCTTCGCTGAAATCTGCGAAGCAGTAGATAAATTGTAATAATACAATATTATAAATAAATAAGTCAGTAGCCGGAGTGTTCTAATTAACTGCTCTAACTACTGACTACTTTAACTCTTTAAAAAAATATGGCTGAATCGAATTTTGTTGATTACGTAAAGATATACTGTCGCTCGGGTAAGGGCGGAAGAGGCTCTACGCACATGAGGCGCGAGAAATATTGTCCTAACGGAGGTCCTGATGGGGGCGATGGTGGAAGAGGAGGTCATATCATCTTGCGCGGTAACCGTAATTACTGGACATTGCTGCACTTGAAGTATGACCGTCACGCAATGGCCGGTCATGGTGAATCGGGGAGCAAAGGACGTAGCTTCGGAAAAGACGGCGCGGATAAAATAATAGAAGTACCCTGCGGAACGGTGGTTTATAATGCCGAGACAGGGGAGTATCTTTGTGACGTAACAGAAGACGGACAGGAAGTGATCTTGCTCAAAGGCGGTCGCGGTGGTCAGGGTAACTGGCATTTTAAGACGGCCACCCGTCAGGCACCGCGTTTTGCGCAGCCGGGAGAGCCGATGCAGGAAATGACCGTTATCATGGAGCTGAAACTGCTTGCCGATGTCGGTCTGGTAGGTTTCCCGAATGCGGGAAAGTCAACTTTGCTTTCTTCCATTTCGGCTGCCAAACCGAAAATTGCCGATTATCCGTTTACTACGCTCGAGCCCAACTTGGGTATCGTTTCCTATCACGGTGGAAAATCCTTTGTGATGGCGGACATACCGGGTATTATCGAAGGAGCCAGTCAGGGAAAAGGTTTGGGACTGCGTTTCTTGCGTCATATCGAGCGTAATTCATTACTGCTGTTTATGGTTCCGGCAGACAGCGACGACATTCGTAAAGAATACGAAGTCTTGCTGAACGAACTGCGTACCTTCAATCCTGAAATGTTGGACAAGCAACGTGTGTTGGCTGTCACCAAGAGCGATATGCTCGATCAGGAGTTGATGGACGAGATTGAACCTACATTGCCGGAAGGCATTCCACATGTATTCATATCTTCTGTTTCCGGTTTGGGCATCTCGGTGTTGAAAGACATCCTTTGGGAAGAACTGAACAAGGAAAGCAATAAGATAGAGGACATTGTTCACCGTCCGAAAGACGTGACCCGTCTGCAACAGGAACTCAAAGACATGGGCGAAGATGAAGACATCGTTTATGAATATGAGGAAGATGTCGACGACGACGATGATATCGATTATGAATACGAAGAAGAAGATTGGGAAGAAAAATGATTTCACTTACAAAACATAACGAGTTGAAGGGATATAAGTCACTGGAGGCATATCCCGAAGTAGCTCATTTTGTAACTACGCGTCACGAAGGTATAAGCACCGGAGCTTACAGCTCTTTCAACTGTTCGCCTTATACCAACGACTCATGCATGAACGTCAATCGTAATCAGAGCTGGTTGTTTCAGTGCATGAATCATCAGATAAAGGAATTATTTATTCCTGAACAGAATCATGGCTGTGCCAGTCTGATTATCAATGAATCATTTTTTAAAGAATCATTGGAAATGAGACGGCTACTTTTGCGAGGAATGGATGCTTTGATAACTAATGTGCCGGGATATTGCGTTTGTGTCACGACGGCGGATTGTGTTCCTGTATTGCTGTACGACAAAAAACAACACGTTGTGGCTGCCGTTCATGCCGGATGGAAAGGAACAGTGAAGCATATTGTCAGTAATGTGATGGACCACTTGAATAAGATGTTCGGGACGCAAGGCGAAGATGTGATAGCTTGCATCGGGCCGAGCATTTCGCTCGAATCATTTGAAGTAGGTGATGAGGTGTATGATGCTTTTGAAGAAAGCGGCTTCGATATGTCTCTTATTTCTATGAAGAAGAAGGAGACAGGCAAATATCATATTGATTTGTGGGAAGCCAACCGGATTGAATTACTGAATCTCGGAGTGCCTGCAGAACAGATAGAAGTGGCCGGAATCTGTACCTATATTCATCATGATGAATTCTTCTCTGCACGTAGACTGGGAATAGATTCCGGTCGTACATTGTCGGGAATAATGATTAGAAAGTAATAATTGGTGTCCGTTATTGCAGGACGCTGATGATTGGTTTATGATAAGTTATGTTTGAAATAAAAGTATCTAAAGAAATAAAAGACGCATGCCCGGTTTTTGCCGGAGCCGCCGTGTATGCTGCCGTGAAAAATACAGCTTACAGCGAAGGGCTTTGGCAGGAAATCGACGCTTTTACCAGGCAACTGACTTCCACAACACAGATGGAAGACATCAAACATCAACCCGTTATCTTTGCTACCCGTGAGGCTTATAAACGTTGTGGCAAAGACCCCGGACGTTATCGCCCGTCAGCCGAAGCTCTACGTCGCCGCCTGATGCGTGGAATCCCGTTATATCAGATTGATACGTTGGTAGACCTTATCAATTTAGTGTCTCTTCGTACGGGACATTCGATCGGTGGTTTTGACGCGGACAAAATACAAGGTACGCATCTTGAACTCGGTATCGGCAAAGCAGGAGAACCGTTTGAAGGTATCGGACGCGGGGTATTGAATATCGAAGGATTACCTGTATATCGCGATTCTTTCGGAGGAATCGGAACCCCGACAAGCGATCATGAACGTACGAAAATGGATCTTGGAACCACTCATATCCTAGCCATAGTCAATGGTTATAACGGAAAAGAAGGGTTGCGAGAAGCTGCTGAAATGATACAGACCTTATTAAGAAACTATACAGAATCGGATGGAGGCGAAATCGTATTCTTCGAATAATTAGAATGAGTGCTCTAAGAAAAAAGACATGAAAAACATACTTATCTTACTGACAGTTTTATTATTGCCACTGACTGCCGACGGGCAGGATAAATCCTCCTTCTCTGCCCGCGAAATGGCTGATGTACGGGTAGCTACTCCCGGATTATTTGCTAAAAGCAATCATATCTATCTGCATTTGGATTCTCTGAAAGACCATGAATATGCTTTCCCATTACCCGGAGGAAAAGTAATCTCTGCCTATGGAACTCGCGGAGGACATTCGGGAACAGACATTAAGACCTGTGCAAAAGATACGATTCGTGCTGCTTTTGATGGAGTGGTGCGTATGTCGAAACCCTATTATGCCTATGGCAATATCGTTGTAATCCGCCACGCTAACGGATTGGAAACACTTTATAGCCACAATTTCAAGAATCTGGTTAAAGCTGGTGATGTCGTAAAAGCCGGACAAGCTATCGGGCTGACAGGACGTACCGGTCGTGCCACTACCGAACATGTACACTTCGAAACCCGTATTAACGGGCAACATTTTAATCCGAATCTCATTTTTGACTTAAAAGAGAGAACATTGCGGAAAGAATGTATCAAGTGTACCAAGAACGGGAGTAAAATCGTTGTGAAGACTCAAATTCCTGACAATCGGATTGCTCAAAATAAAAAGTAAAGGGCTATCAGTAGTTGATGAATAGCCAGGAGATTATGACAAATTATGGCACAAATTTTATGCAGACCGGCTTGTCTACTTTAATATCCTGCTGTACATCTGTTAATAGTCCTGTATCTGCATCTCTTTCATAAACTTGTATCACATTGCTATCTCTGCAAGCAACCAACAAGTATTTGCCATTAGGCGTGATGATGAAATTGCGTGGATGAATCCCTGTCAGTTGATAGCCTGCTTTCGCCAACATTCCGTTATCCGGGTGAATACTGAATATGGCAATACCATCTGCTTTCAAACGATTGCTGGCATACAGGAATTTTCCATCTGGGCTGATATGAATGTCAGCACTTCCTTGTGCGTTTAGCGTATCGGCAGCGATTGTCTGGATCTCTTTTAAATCTCCGTCTTTATATTCAAAAGCGATTACTGTGCCCGATAACTCATTAATCAGATAAGCGTAATGGCCGTTTGGCGAGAAAGTCAGATGGCGGGGACCCGAACCGGCTTTCACTTTAAAGGCAGCAGGCGATCCTTCTTTCAGAAATGCTTCTTTATTCTCTGCATTTGCAGCTGGGTTAATGATAAACTTATGTATTTGGTCTGTACCCAAGTCATCGGCAAACAAGTATTTACCATCCGGAGTGATACGGACACAATGCAGATGTGGTTTCTCTTGTCGTTCCTTGTCTACTCCCGTACCTTTGAATTGTATAATATCGGAAGCGGGTAGGAGCGAGCCATCTTTTGCGATAGGGAAAACGGAGATGCTGCCACCACTGTAGTTGGCAGTTATCACATTATTTCCACTGGCGATGATATAGCAGGGATCTTCACCTCCCGTTTGCTGTGAATTTAATAGTTGCAAAGTACCTTTTTCTTTATTGAAGGCAAATGCATTGGCGGCAGCTTGTGTATTGTTGAATTCACTGACTGCATAGACGAATTTTCCGTCGGCAGATGGAACAAGATAAGAAGGATTTTCAATTTCCGTTTCACTTAAGGGAGTGGCAGTCCCGTTTTCTTCGTTGAAGCGGTAGCTATATATCCCTTTACTGGTTCCTGATGTGTAAGTACCCACCAACATGGTTAGTTCGTTTTCCGTTGTATCGGTTGTTTCCATAGGAGTCTTTTTTTTAGAAGTACAGCCACTGATACTGATTCCGAATATGCAAACAGCGGCAAATGCTTTGAATATAGATGTTTTAGATAGATATGTCTTAATCATAAGTAGCTTATTATTGGTTGATTTTTCATGATGCTTTTTCATCTTAAATATAAAATAGCTCCGTAAAGATAGTACTTTGATATAATATTTGCTAACGTCTTCTCGTAAATTAGAAAACATTTCTTATCTTTGCACTCTTGGAAAGCGTTCTAAACAATCGCTATTCTGTACGAATAAAAATTTGGGCTTGACTGGATTTGACAGCGGGCAGAAATGGTAGGTAAGCATGCAGTGGGTCGGTAATTTCCACTTAAATATCAGTTATCAAAATTTTATCTGGCGAAACTAATTACGCTCTTGCTGCTTAATCGAATCACAGTAGATTAGCTTAATCCAGGCACTAGGTGCCAGGACGAGACATCACTCGGAAGCTGTTGCTCCGAAGCATTCCGGTTCAGTGGTGCAGTTACATCGGGGATAGTCAAAGGCGGCCTCGCACTTTTGATGAAACTTTAGAGGATAAGGCAGGAATTGATGGCTTTGGTTCTGTTCCTGCACGAAAATTTAGGCAAAGATAAGCATGTAGAAAGCTTATGATTTCCTCGTTTGGACGAGGGTTCGATTCCCTCCAGGTCCACAATAAATGCTGATTTTAAGTAATTTATGAGATTTGCACCCCGCTTTACATTATTAGAATGTAAAGCGGGGTGTTTTTGTTTTATTTAATATTTCTATTTTCTGTGATATTCATCTGTTCGTCAATGCTCGGGTCGAATCGGTCGTTGTATAGGTGGCAGACGGCTTAAATGTCAAGACTGTCCAAACGGGACTGATCGGATTACTTTTCGTCTTTCTTGTTATCGAGTAGCTGTGATAATTCTTCCTCCACTTCCTCGATACTTGGCAAGGCGGATTTCAGATTTTCGGGAATGGCTTTGCTTAGCTGGTAGTCGCTTACTCCTATGGGCTGTGCATAGCCCGTCAAGGCATATTGTGCTACTACTTCATCCTTGCCTTTGCAGAGCAACAATCCTATTGTCTTGTTGTCGTTTTCACCTCTCAACTGGTCGTCTACGATGTTAATGTAGAAATTCAATTGCCCTGCATATTCTGGCTTGAATGGAGTAGCCTTTAATTCTACGACTATATAGGCGTGGAGTTTTATGGAGTATAGGATAAGGTCTGCATAAAAATCGCTATCCCCGACTTGGAAATGTTTCTGTTTGGCTACAAAGGCGAAGCCGTTCCCCATTTCCAATAGATACCTTGTGATGTGTTCTACAAGCTGTTTTTCAATATCTCTTTCATCTGCCAGTTCTTTTGTACCTGCTACATCGAATATATACGGGTCTTTCAGCAAATAGTTGGCTAAGTCACTTTGAGGAGCGGGCAAGGTCTTTGTAAAGTTGTTGACTTTCTGTGTTTCTATCTGCCGTTTGAACAGATTAGTCTCAATCTGTATCTTTAATACGTTGCTGCTCCATCCGTTTTCAACGGACTGTTTCATGTACCAATATTTGTTTCCTAAGGGTAATGAGCTATCCAATAGTATCACATGACTGGTCCAGTTTATTTTTGAAATGGGGGAACAAACAAAATCCTTTTCAATATCATCAATGGATGTTTGCAGCATTGCGGAGATTGTCTTGTCTATCTTTTGAATTTGCGCAAGAGGCTCTTGCGTAAATTCTTTTGATTGAAATATATTTGTCTGAAATTGCGCAAGAGGTTCTTGCGTAATTGGTAAACAGTTCAGTTCATCAGTCAAGGATAGCATATTGGGGATTGTTGGCGTTCCCAATACCTTGTCACAAGAAAGCATTCTTTGTAATATCTCTAGTGGGTATGTTCGGGCAAACTGACACATATAGGTAAGGCTTCTCGCTGAATATCCTTTCTTTTCGGGATAGTGCATCTTGATAGCCTTTGAAATCTGACTTATGGCTTTTGGATAGCCTCTTTTTATTATGGAGTCATAAATGAAGCACTCCCACCTCGCGAACCATTTATTTTTAT
>ENA-USYP01002617-USYP01002617.1-human-gut-metagenome-genome-assembly--contig:-NODE-2617-length-10505-cov-9.009781_pt1 | contig 10505 bp, 7 predicted proteins | sample MGYA00250065_ERZ773512 | MGnify/ENA primary metagenome ERZ773512 (study PRJEB29103, sample SAMN06112003) | human gut metagenome | biome: human gut; feature: ankylosing spondylitis patient; material... | reverse complement strand
GACCGTATGTGCATTGTATTTAGTAATTTCAAAAAGCTCGTTGATGAGTTTTTCAAGACGATCCGCTTTGTCCAATGGGCCTGCTATCCCTGAAGTAGCAACAGCGCAATCTGTTTTTAATGTTTTCATCGCACCTTTTACCATTTCAATCACAGTTTCCTCACTGACAGCTCCATATCGTTCCAAAGTTTCGGAGGAAACGTGCAAAAGCCCCATTTTCACTTCATTAGAGTAGGCCACTACACTTCCATTAAAATATTCAGAACTGCCGGCGATGGAAGTCAACCGTGCGGCAATACTGCCCCCGGTACAACTTTCTGCGGTGGAAACGGTCAATTTCTTCTTTTTTAAAAGCTCACCGACTATAACCTCCAATGGTGTATCTTCTTCACTGAAAATATCTTCACCAAGTATTTCCTCTAATTTTAACTTTTCACGTTCAAGAAGAACTTTTACTTCTTCTCTGTTTTGTCCTCGTCCTGTCAGTCTAAGACGAATAATGCCAAGTTTGGGTAGATATGCCAATTTAATGCATTCCGGTAAAGTGTTCTCCCACGATTCTAACTTTTCGGCTAATACAGATTCCGGATAGTGCTGTACGAGAAATGTTTGATGCATAATAACATCCGTTTGAAACCTATCGTGCAGCTTAGGTAGCACGCTTTCTGTCATCACAGCAATCATCTCTTGTGGAACGCCCGGCATGGAAACAAGTACCTTGCCATCCCTCTCGAACCAACTGACAGAAGCACTTCCCACAGGGTTATTTATTACCATACAATCTTTCGGGACCATTGCCTGGCTTTTATTGAGTGCATTCATTGGTATTTTTCCTGCTAGTACCCGTTTTACGTTTTCGAATACTTCTTCGTTAAAAACCAGTTCCGTATGGAAGTATTTACATAAAGTCTGTTTGGTAATATCGTCTTTGGTAGGTCCGAGTCCTCCGGTTACTAAAACAATATTCACCCTTTCCATCGCATTATCAATCGCTTCCATGATTTCTTCTTCCCGGTCACGGATTGAAACAATACGAAGAACCTCAATACCTATTTTATTTAATTCCTGTCCCATCCAGGCAGAATTAGTATCGACAACCTGTCCTATCAGCAGTTCATCGCCAATGGTTATTATTTCGGCAAACATACTTCTTAGTTTTATCCTATTATATATAAGGTATACTTATTATAATGTCACACGCGAATAAGCCGGAAGATCAATAGAACAAAAATCCTTATCCAGGTATTTGAAATATCCGGTAATGGCAATCATTGCTGCATTATCGGTAGTATAACTGAATTTAGGGATGAAAATATTCCAACCATATTTCTCGGCGTGTTCTCGGAAAGCATTGCGTAATCCGTTATTTGCGGAAACTCCTCCGGCTACTGCTATTTCATTAATTTTATATTCTTTGGCAGCTTTCCGTAATTTATCCATCAGAATGTCCACTATAGTAGCTTCCAATGATGCTGCAAGATCCACTTTATGGTGCTCTATAAAATCCGGATCATCTTTTAGCCAGTCGCGTAATGAATATAAAAAGGAAGTTTTCAATCCGCTGAAACTGTAATCTAAACCGGGAATATGCGGTTTGCTAAATGTAAAAGCTTTCGGATTTCCCTGGCGTGCTAATTTGTCAATGATTGGTCCACCCGGATAGCCAAGTCCCATCACTTTAGAACATTTATCAATTGCTTCACCTGCCGCATCGTCAATAGTCTGTCCGAGGATCTTCATATCATTATAGGCTTTTACCAGTATGATTTGTGAATTTCCTCCGGATACCAGCAAGCAAAGAAATGGGAAAGCAGGCTGTCTTTCTTCCTCTCCTTCTGCTTTAATAAAATGAGCTAAAACATGTCCGGTCAAGTGATTAACGTCAATCATTGGAATGTTTAAGGAACGAGCAAATCCTTTTGCAAAGGAGACTCCGACAAGCAAAGATCCCATCAATCCTGGACCACGAGTGAAAGCTACTGCACTCAACTCTTCTTTGGTGACACCGGCACGTTTTAATGCTTCATGTACTACCGGTACGATGTTTTGTTGGTGTGCCCGTGAAGCCAACTCGGGTACTACTCCACCGTATGCTTCATGTACGGCTTGACTTGATACCACATTTGACAGCAAATAACCATCCTTGATTACGGCTGCCGACGTATCGTCACAGGAGGATTCAATTCCTAAAATTATTGCACTCATAAGTATTTAAACTATTAAACGGTGCAAAAGTAATCATAAAACTACGATTCGTAACGAACTATTTTATATTTTTGTTCGCAAAATAAAAGTTATCGCATATCAGAACGCTGAAAAAGACTGTACGCTGGGTAGTTGGTATTGTACTGGGAGTATATATCGGGACTATTGTTTTGCTGAATATACCAAGCATTCAGCAAACAATGAGTGTATTTGTGGCTAAAGAACTTTCCGAAGTTTTAAACACAAAGGTAGTGATTGGTAGAATTAATATCGGTCTATTGAACCGTATTATTATTGATGATGTATTGCTTGACGATCAAAGTGGTCAGGAAATGCTCAAAGTCACTCGTTTATCCGCCAAGTTTGATATTATGCCTTTCTTTAAAGGAAAGATATCTATTAGCAGTGTTCAGCTCTTCGGATTTAATATCGATCTCCGGAAAGAGACTCCGGAGTCTCCTCCTAATTTTAAATTTGTTTTGGATGCTTTTGCTTCCAAAGATACAGTAAAGAGAGAAAGTTCACTTGATTTACGAATTAACTCCATCCTGATTCGTCGTGGAAGGATGTCCTATCATGTGTTATCGGAACAGGAAACACCGGGAAAATTTAACGCCAAGCATATTCAGCTTCAAAATATCATAGCCAATATATCGCTGAAAGCCTTAAGTAAGGACTCTTTGAATTTAGGAATCAAGCGATTGAGCCTTGATGAAAAGGCATCCGGCTTTTCTTTGAAAAAAATGAGTTTGAAACTGGTTGCCAATGACAAGCAGACAAACATTGATAATTTTACTATAGAGTTGCCCGAAACATCTCTTAAGCTGGATACCATTCATTTAGAGTATGATAGTTTGAAAGCTTTTGACCGTTTTACAGAACAAGTGCATTTCTCTTTCCGTACTTTGCCGTCGCAAGTTACTCTAAAAGATATTTCTCCTTTTGTTCCTATCCTATCGCATTTCAAGGAACCGGTGACATTGGATATGGAGGTGAAGGGAACTGTGGACCAGTTGACTTGTTCGCATTTGGAAATTACGGCCGACGACCGCCAGTTTCGTTTGCGAGGGGATGTGTCGCTTCAGGACTTGTCGCGTCCACAAGATGCGTATGTATATGGAACACTTTCCGAGCTTTCGGCCAATACTCGTGGAGTCGGCTTCTTAGTGCGTAATTTGAGTCACAATTATAATGGAGTTCCTCCACTTCTCGAACGTTTGGGAAATGTAAGTTTTCAGGGAGAGATTTCAGGATACTTTACGGACCTAGTTACTTACGGGCAATTACAAACGAGTCTTGGAAATGTAAAAACCGACTTAAAATTGAGTTCTGACAAGGCTAAAGGACTGTTTGCATATTCCGGTGCTGTCAAAACTGAAGATTTCCAGTTAGGTAAGTTATTGGATAATGAGAAGTTGGAAGAAATCACTTTCAATCTGGATGTACATGGGCGGCACATTACCGGGCAATTGCCAGCTGTGGAATTGAAAGGCTTGATCGCTTCGGTAGATTATAGCAGATATAGATATGAAAATATCACATTGGATGGAGAATACAAACAAGGTGGATTTAATGGTAAAGTGGCGTTGGATGACCCTAATGGATCGATTTATCTGAATGGAGATGTAAATGTTACGTCTAAAGTGCCTACTTTTAATTTTCTTGCAGTAGTCAACAAAGTACGTCCACATGATTTGAATCTTACGACTAAATACCCAGATGCGGAGTTCTCTTTAAAACTGAAAGCTAATTTCACAGGTGGATCAGTGGATGAGATGATTGGAGAAATCAATGTGGATAGTTTGGAATTTACAGCTCCGGATAAAGCATATTTTATGCAGAATATGAATATCCGGGCTACCAAACAGAACGGCGAGAACCAACTAAGATTGACTTCTGAATTCCTGAAAGCAAGTATAGAAGGTAAATTCCAGTACCACACATTACCTGCCAGTATTCTGAATATTATGCGGAAGTATGTGCCGTCTTTAATATTACCTCCCAAGAAGCCGATTGAAACACATAACAATTTTCTGTTTGACGTACATATATATAATATGGACATTTTATCTACAATCTTTGATATACCGTTGACAGTGTACACTCATTCCACATTGAAGGGATATTTCAATGATGCCTTACAACGCTTGCGTGTAGAAGGATATTTTCCCCGTCTGCAATATAAAAATAACTTTATTGAGTCGGGCATGATTCTGTGCGAGAATCCTGCAGATCATATTCGTGCACAGGTTCGTTTGACTTCTTTGAAAAAGAAAGGGGCAGTCAATCTATCCTTGGATGCACAAGCTAAAGATGATAATGTCAGTACGACATTGAATTGGGGGAATAATGCTGCAGTGACATATAGCGGGCAATTGGCTGCCGTTGCCAAATTTCTACGTACAAGCGGGGAAAAACCATTGTTGAAAGCGATGGTGGATGTAAAACCTACTGATGTTATTTTAAACGATACTCTTTGGAAGATACATGCTTCACAAGTGGTGGTCGATTCAGGCAGGGTGGATGTGAATAACTTCTACTTTAGCCATCAGGATAGATATGTACGTATTAACGGCCGGCTCTCCGAGAATCCTAAAGATACTGTAAAGGTTGATTTAAAAGATATAAATATGGGATATGTATTTGATATTGCAAGCATATCCGACGATGTGAATTTTGAAGGTGATGCAACGGGAACAGCTTATGCAAGCGGAGTGCTAAAGAAACCTATTATGAATACCCGTTTATATATAAAGAACTTTTCACTTAATCAGGGTCGCTTGGGTGATTTGGATATTTATGGTGAGTGGGATAACGAAAATAGAGGTATCCGGTTGGATGCATCCATTCAGGACATATCCCCTTCTCCGTCACGTGTCACAGGTATTATTTATCCATTGAAACCCGAGAGCGGACTTGATTTAAATATTGAAGCAAATGAATTGAACTTAAAATTCCTCGAACATTATATGAAGTCTATTGCCAATGATATTAAAGGACGTGGGACGGGAAAAGTACATTTCTATGGAAAATTCAAAGGATTGAATTTGGATGGTGCGGTTATGACAGACGCTTCCATGAAGTTTGATATTCTGAACACACATTTTGCTGTAAAAGACACGATTCATCTGGCTCCTACCGGATTGACATTTAATAATATACATATATCCGACATGGAAGGACATTCGGGAAGAATGGACGGATATTTGCATTTCCAGCATTTTAAGAACTTAAACTATCGTTTTGAGATACAGGCAAATAATATGCTTGTGATGAATACGAAGGAATCGGCAGATATGCCTTTCTATGGTACGGTATACGGTACCGGAAATGTATTACTTGCCGGAAATGCCACACAAGGGTTGGACGTAAACGTGGCTATGACAACCAACCGAAATACTACCTTTACTTATATTAATGGCAGTGTAGCATCGGCTACCAGTAATCAGTTTATTAAGTTTGTAGATAAAACACCCCGTCGTACTATTCAGGATTCTATTCAGGTAATCTCATATTACGAACAAATACAGCAAAAACGTCAGGCAGAAGAAGAGCAGAAAACGGATATCCGTTTGAATATTCTGGTGGATGCAACTCCCGATGCCACCATGCGAATTATCATGGACCCTATTGCCGGAGACTATATCAGCGGAAAAGGTACGGGAAATATTCGAACGGAATTTTATAATAAGGGTGATGTGAAGATGTTTGGTAATTATCGGATTAATCAGGGAGTATATAAATTCAGCTTGCAGGAAGTAATCCGTAAGGACTTTATAATCAAGGATGGAAGCACAATAACGTTTAATGGTGCACCTCTGGATGCTAACATGGATATACAAGCTTCATATACAGTGAATTCTGCTTCCTTGAATGACTTGATACCGGATGCTTCGGCTATTATCCAACAACCCAATGTACGTGTAAATTGTATCATGAATTTAAGTGGTATGCTGGTACGTCCGACTATCAAGCTGGGCATAGAGCTTCCAAATGAAAGGGATGAAATACAAACATTGGTGCGTAACTATATCAGTACGGAAGAACAGATGAATATGCAGATCCTTTACCTGCTGGGTATTGGTAAGTTTTATACGGAAGATGCACGGAATAATAATCAAAATTCGAATGTGATGTCTTCGGTGCTCTCATCTACCCTCTCCGGCCAGTTGAACAATGCACTTTCACAAGTCTTTGAAACAAATAACTGGAATATAGGTACGAATTTGAGTACGGGTGATAAAGGTTGGACGGATATGGAAGTAGAAGGTATTCTATCGGGACAATTATTGAATAATCGTTTATTGATAAACGGAAACTTCGGTTATCGGGATAATCCGATGGCTAATACTAACTTTGTAGGAGACTTTGAAGCAGAATGGTTGATTACCCGTTCGGGAGATATACGCTTAAAGGCTTATAATGAGACGAATGACCGCTATTATACAAAAACAAATCTGACTACACAGGGAGTAGGTATCATGTACAAGAAGGACTTCAATAAATGGAGTGATCTCTATTTTTGGAATAAATGGCGGTTGCGTAATAAGCGCAAACGGGAAGAAGCAGAAAAGGTGAAAACGCATCAAACGGACAGTATCACTGATAAAACAGCCAAATCGGCAGTAAAGAGAAATCATTCGCAACAACAATAAACATATAATAAACGATGACATGATTCCAGGCGGATATGTCATCGTTCATTATATGTGAGAATTATGTAATCAGGAGCATGTGCATCCTTTTTTATGGGATGACAATGCCGTCTTCATTGATATTTACTTCAAGATCTACATTCATTTTTTCCAGTTCGATCCGATAATAGATGGTGCCATCTGCTTTTTCAATACGTTTCGCTTCGTCAAAACGATATTCTCCATATTGATTATTAATCGTATTTTTGACAGCTTCGGGCAGTTCATTTTGACGTACTTCCCATGAAGTAGAATGCCAATCTCCGGTCTGATCGAACAAAACATCTTTTGATATTCCGTTATGAAATGATATCCACTTCCGTATATCCGAAATCCCAGTCATTTCTATCATCTTCTACATCTATTTCCATGATTTTGGCATTCGGATATTTTTCATTAATGAAGTTTCTCATTGCTTCAGTCAATTGAACGGGAAGATGACCGGTGTTATCATCATCAGTGTCTACGATACTTTTAATCAGAGTTCCATCCGCAGAATAATATAAGTCTATCTCCTGATTCTGATTTTCGATTTCAATTACGAAAATAGTCTCAACGCCTGTCCGCTCCAATTTGTCTACATCATCTTGTTTCCACGAAGCATATTCACTCTTTTCAAAAGAAGTTTTCACAGCTTGCGGTAATGCACTGTAAGGAATGTCCGTTTCTGTCATTTGCCATTTTCCATCTTGGGTAAACCATGCAGATGCTTCATATCCATCATAGAAATCTGCTACATAATATCCGGACTTAGTTTCCCATTTCACATTTGCAGCATTAGGGTATTTAGATGAAAATGCGTTTTGAAGTTCGGTAGGAACAGCAATTGAATTATCGTCGTCGTTATCACAACTTTGTAGGCTCCATGTAACGCAAAGTGCCAGTAAGAGTGTATAAATATTTAGTTTCATCTTTGTTCTATTTTAAAAGGTTTAGAAGTCAATATCAATCAAATTAAATTTCAAGTCGAATTTCAATTCCGTACGGTTGGACAGTTTTACTTCATAATCTTTTTTATCCCTCTCTATTTTCAGGATTTTAGCATCGGGATAATTGGTCGTTACATATTTTTGAATTGTTGCAGGGATAATAGCTGTAGGTACCGCGCTATATTTGCAATTCACTTCTTCCCAGTTTCCTTTGTTATCAAATTCTACTTTATCGCCATTAGTGAAAATCACTTCATAACTTTTATAGAAGAAATCACTTTCCATTTTGGCTAATGCTACTTTGCTGTCGGCAAAATGCTGTTTGATAAACTGCTGTGCCTGTTGTGGCATTTGAGTTACCTGAATAGGTTTGTCGTCATCTGCACGAGCTACTGTTTGCAAAGTAAAAAGACATACTAATAAGAATACTAACTTTTTCATAATCGTTGTTTTTTAAATATTGGTTTTTACTACTATTATTAATTTCACATTGCAAAGATGAAAGGAGAATCTGAAAAGATTTGGGAATTTTGAGAATTATCGAAAAAAAATCTCATAAAAATATAGTGACGCTATCCTGTTAACATAGCGTCACTATCTATAAAGGATACCGTCACCATCCCATAAGGATAGCGTCACTATAATTTCTTCCTGAAATTAGATTCTTTAGGATTCTTTTAAAACTACTAATATACACATCGTTTATTTTTGCACACACGAATTTGACGATATTCATATTAAATAACCATAAGAACTTTTTTATGACTATGAGAACAAATTATTTTTTATTATTAGCTATTCTATTGGGGGTTATTCCCATGAGTTACACACACGCCAATGATTCAATACCGAAAAGCGTGATTCTGTACACACCTTACACAAAAATCTCCGTATCGCCCGGAGCGTCAATTGATTACAGTATTGATCTTATCAACAACACGGACCAATTGACGAATGCGAATCTTTCTGTTAGTGGATTGTCCTCCAGTTGGAAACACGAAATGAAATCCGGTGGCTGGAGCCTTAGCCAGCTGTCGGTACTTCCCAAAGAGAAAAAGACTTTTAATTTAAAAGTCGAAGTTCCATTAAAAGTGAATAAAGGCAATTATCATTTTGTGGTATATGCCGGAAACGCTAAACTTCCCTTGGATGTGGTGGTTGCTCAAAAAGGAACGTACCAAACCGAATTTACTACTGACCAGCCCAATATGCAGGGAAATTCGAAATCAACCTTCACTTTCAGTGCTACTTTAAAGAATCAGACCGCCGATCAGCAACTATATGCTTTGATGGCTAATGCCCCCAGAGGGTGGAATGTCGTTTTTAAACCGAACTACAAACAAGCCACTTCTGCACAAGTAGAGGCAAACAGTACACAAAATGTAAGTATAGATATTACCCCTCCTGCCAATGTAGAAGCCGGTAGCTATAAAATTCCGGTACGTGCTGCTACAGGTACAACTTCTGCCGAATTGGAACTGGAAGTAGTTGTCACCGGTTCTTATCAAATGGAACTGACTACTCCTCGCGGGTTATTGAGCACAGATGTCACAGCTGGTGATGTGAAAAAAATAGAACTGGAAGTAAGAAACACTGGTTCTTCATTACTGAAAGACATTCAGTTGTCTGCCAATAAACCTGCAGACTGGGAAGTTACTTTTGAACCTTCAAAGGTTGACGCATTAAAAGCTGGAGAGACATCAACGGTAATGGCTACTTTGAAAGCTTCTAAAAAAGCGCTGCCCGGGGACTATGTGACTACTATCATGGCTAAAACTCCTGAAGTAAATGCCGACGCGCAGTTCAGAATTGCGGTAAAAACTCCGATGATATGGGGATGGGTAGGTGTGCTTATCATCATTGCTACTATCGGTGTGGTTTACTATCTGTTCCGTAAATATGGAAGGAGGTAAATGATGGGCGAACAAGTGATCGTACTTACCGATTTGACCAAACAATATGGTAATTTCACTGCTGTAGATCATATTCGCCTGAATATCCGGAAAGGGGAAATCTTCGGATTGCTGGGACCGAATGGTGCCGGAAAATCAACTACTATCTTAATGATGCTAGGGTTGACGGAGCCTACTTCGGGAACAGTTGAAATCTGTGGAATAAATTCTACCACTCATCCTATTGAAGTAAAAAGGAGGATAGGTTATTTGCCTGAAGATGTAGGATTTTATGATGATATGACAGGACCGGAGAACTTGATCTATACAGCGCGATTAAATGGTATTCCTGATAAGGAGGCGAAAACCAAAGCTATGGAACTGATGAAGCGGGTAGGCCTTGAAGAACAGTTAACCAAAAAGACCGGAAAATATTCTCGTGGTATGAGACAGCGGTTGGGATTGGCTGATGTGCTTATTAAAAATCCGGAGATTATTATCCTCGATGAACCGACTTCAGGAATTGACCCGGCCGGTGTTCAGGAGTTTATCGAACTGATTCGCTGGTTGAGTAAGGAAGAGGGGTTGACTGTACTTTTCTCTTCCCATCACTTGGATCAGGTACAGAAAGTATGCGACCGGGTTGGTTTGTTTAGTAATGGCCAATTACTTGCGTTGATCGATATGGCAGAACTGAAAGACAAGAAACAGGAATTGTCTGATATTTATAACCATTATTTTGAGGAAGGAGGAGAAAGACATGAATAAAGTCAATCATCCTTTTT
>ENA-USYP01002608-USYP01002608.1-human-gut-metagenome-genome-assembly--contig:-NODE-2608-length-10553-cov-6.980622_pt1 | contig 10553 bp, 9 predicted proteins | sample MGYA00250065_ERZ773512 | MGnify/ENA primary metagenome ERZ773512 (study PRJEB29103, sample SAMN06112003) | human gut metagenome | biome: human gut; feature: ankylosing spondylitis patient; material... | reverse complement strand
GCTTTCACGTAACTTTTCTGTATTGCCTGTTTGAACCAGAGAAAGAATCTGTTCTTCGTACCGATAAGTATAGTAATCTGGCTGGAATGCCCTCCAATCATGTTCTTTCAGTTTTTTCTGCTCCAGCAGTTGCTCTACGTATTCAAACACCGGCCGGAAATCCGTTCCGCCCCGGCCCTGTATGATGATATTTTTGCTGTATTCCTTCCATTCTTCCTCGGAATAGATCACCTTAACATCCTGGATACAGCAGTCACACTGGATCAGGTACACCTTCATTTTGTGGAAAAAATTCTCTTTTTCACTGAGAATGGAATACGTTTCTCCAAGGAATCTCCGCACAGTCTCTCCATCACAGGAGCCGGAAGTATCAATGGCGATCACCAATTCCTCCAGGCGGTTTACTTCTTTATATTCCAATGGTTCTATCAAAGGAAGATTTCCGTAATGTTTCATTCCATAAGAATAAAAAATATAATCAAAGCTCTCTGTGTCCAGTTCGACTTCCTCTCGAAGTCTGCAAAACTGTTTCAAAAATTTCCGATAATCATATCTGCTTCTGTATATCTCATCCAGTTCTTCCTGACGGTTCATGGTCTGACTTCCGGCTCTGCTCTGGGTTCCGGTTTTATTCTGAGAAGTGTAGGCAAGGATTCTCTCCCATTTTTCCTTTGTTCTCCTGCCGCCGGAGGCCTGACCGGAATTCTTCAGCCAGACAGAATGGTCGTCAAAACAATTTTCCAAATGCTCATACACCCTATAATCATTTCCTGTCTGTTTCTTACTTTTGAGACTGGAAATTTCTCTCTCACTGACTGCTTTATCAATCAATCCTTCTACAAAAGCATCGCATTCTCTGTCCCATTCACTCACATCTTTATCCGGTTTCAGGAAGACATGAAGATACAGGCAGTGCAGCAACATATGTAAATACCCTCTTCTTACCAGAGCAGAATCTTCTACATATTTTTTCATAAGAAATTCCGGATTAAAATAGATTTTCTCTCCGTCTGTGGCAATCGTGGAAATATTGTTATCTGCCTCATATTCCAGACTTGCAAACACTCCATCGAGGTATGGAAAATCCAGATACAGTTCGTTTCTGCAATTCTGGAGAATCTTCTTTCCAAGAAAATCCTGCTGGTTTTCCCATATCCGTACCCATCAAGCAATTGGCAACGCGCAACATAGTAGATCTCGCACGTTTACGCTTTCCGGTAAATGTAGCACCCTTCGGCACAAAATCATCCTCGAAACCGTTCATAAGCACTACGTCGGCAGGCTTATCGAGCAATTCCTTACACTCATTATTCGTGATTTCGCTCACAGTCGTAAAACAGTCTACATAATGTGCAGTTTGTTTTTCGATAGAGTGTTTGGACTGCATGTTGAGCTCTTCCGCCATCTGATCGCCATTATAGGCAAAGAGATAGTCGTACAGAGGTTTATTGTTACCCGCAATGGAGCGTCCGATAGACGTGGCATGCGTGGTAAAGATCGTTGCGATTTCAGGAACGGCAATCTGCAGGTAGAGGGCCCCCATACCGGTCATCCACTCATGAGCCTGATAAACCACCTTATCCGTTTCCGTCAGGTTATAGCGATAGAAACTCTCTACCACCTTTCCGGCAGCATACGAAAACATAGATGCTTCATCATAATCACCGTATGCATGTAGCGAATCCACCTGATAGTGGTTCCACATCTCTGTATAAATTTCATTCTTCTGCGCGAAAAACGGTTGGAAATCAACCAATATAACGATCGGATTGCCCGGAATGTTCCAGCGCCCTATGCGGACGGAAAGGTTATCTTTTGTAAATGCATGCTTTTTCCATGCTGCACAAAGGTTATCGGACTCGATAAACAAAGGGTTCTCTTTCCCCTGCCAAAAATCAGGTCCTATGAAAAACAATCTATCATGAAATCTTGCCTGCAAGGTATTTGCTCGCGTGGACAAAACCGTATAGATACCTCCAACCTTGTTACATACTTCCCAGCTTGACTCGAAGATGTAGTCGGGGGTTAACAGCTCTTTAGTCATATTACTTTTAATCTCTATTACTTAATACCGGCTGCAAAATTACACATTATTCTTTGAAAAATAGCCTATTAATCGAAAAAACTAATGAAATATGCATAAACAATCGTTTGCGAAAAATAGTTAGAAGGGCAGTTCACTGTCTCAAATGCCACACTTCGTGTCTTGTTAAGTGTGGCATTTCACTTAACGAGGTGTGGCATTTGCCTTGTTCAAGTGTGGCATTTGGAAACAATAAACCCAGGATCATCACCGGAATGACAACCCTGGGTTAGCAAATTATTCAGAAATAGATTCTTATGCAACCAGTGCGCTACCAATCAAGAATGTTGCAGCCAAAGCAACGATAGCGTAAAGTTCCGGGAATACGGCAAGGATCAATGTATTGCTGAATACATCGTGACCTTGTCCGATAGCTGCGATACCATTTGCACAAACCTGTCCCTGACGGATAGCTGAGAACAAGGCAACCAATCCCAAGGCGATACCTGCACCAAGAATAGCGGCAGCCTGGATGGCTGTCATTTCAGGAGTAAGGATACCGAAAATAGTCTGGAACATAAAGTAACCGGCAAAACCATACAAACCCTGCGTACCGGGAAGTGCTGTCAATACGAGGAAGTTTCCGAATGCACCGTCGTTCTTCTTCAAAGCACCGATAGCTGCGTTACCGGCAATCGTCACTCCATAGGCACTACCGATGCCAGACAAACCAATCATTACTGCGATGCCGATGTAGGCAATCAATAAATTCATTTCCATAATCTTACGTTTTTATTGTTTTAATTTTTAATTCTATAATTGTTATTTTTTGAATGGCTTATATTCTTTTCCGCCACCTTCGTAACCGGAATTCTTGAAAAACTCCACAAAGGTCAGACGCATAGGGTGAACCATCGCACCCAGTACATTCATAAACATATTGATCGCATGTCCGATAACGAATATCAGCACCATCACAATCGGTCCGGCAATCACATTGTCGGGGCTCATACCCACAGCCAGACTGTTGAATACTCCTGCAAGGATACCTCCCGACAGACCGAGGGCAAACAAACGAACGTACGAAAGCACGTCGCCAAGTAAGCCTGTAGCCATGTTGTAGGAATCCCACAATCCCAGCCCGATGTTCAGGAACACGTTCTTACCGGGACTATTGAAGAGGAATATCATGGCAGCAGCCACACCGAGGATACACAGATGTACCGTTCCGCCCAGCGGCATGATTTCGGGCAATAAGGCTCCTACTCCGCAGGATACCAGCAATATGATCCAACCGATCGTAGCTACGGCATACTTGAAGCCGAACTGTATCGCCTGATTCACAGCTTTCAGTATCATACCGAAGAGAATCTGTATCACACCCAATATCAATGAGAGCTGGAACATGGCATTGTTGTCCATGAACAAATGCTCCTTCATATACTGTAGGAAAGGTATATTGATGTCATAGAGACTTACCCCGAAGAACGTACCTGTCAGCATTCCACAGAAGAATGTAGAGGCAGCCAGTATCTGCACCAATGAAAGAATCGGCTTCATCGTAGCACTGATGTTCTTGGCAAACATACGGTACAACGTAGCAGCAAGGAACAGGAACAAGCCGTAACCGGAGTCACCCAGACACAGTCCGAAGAACACCATAAAGAACGGTGCAAAGAACGGCGTCAAGTCCAACTCACTGTATTTCGGAAGCATATAGAGCCTGCATATCGGTTCAAACCATGCAAAGAAACCTTTGTTGTTCAACTGAATAGGTACATTATCTTCCGGTGTCGGATTCGTTATTTCATAATAAATATGCTGTTCATCCAGCCATGCAGCGATTTCCTTTTCTTTGGAAGCCGGTGCCCAACCTTGTAGTAACATCAATTTCTCTCCTGCCGTAGCCTCCGTATTCAGCATTACTTTGGAGAACTCTATTTCAGTGTTCACCTCTTTCAGTGCAGCCTGCAATGAAGGTTGTTCTTTTCCGGCAAGTACCGTCAACTTCTGGTCATTGTCTGCCAAAGCCTGTTCAGTCTCCTGGCAAAGTATCTGCATACGGGTCAACGAGTAAGAAGGCAACTTTATCTGTTCTGCATCCAAATCCACTTCCACTGCATTTTTAGTTACAGTAATGAAATAGATACGCGAGGATACACGATTGATAATCATCGCATTATAAATCTCTTCCCAAGTCTCGTCATAGCTACTCTCCGAACAACTGTAGAAGTTCACCGTGAAACCGGCAGCGTGCAGTTTACTAAGGCTTTCGGGCTCAAAATCGCCCCAGGGTTCCAGGGCAGCTCTCTCCTTCTGATAGTTCTGCAACTGTTGTTGCAGCTTCGCCTTTTCACTTTGCAGCACATCTACTTCGTCCAGAACTTCCAGTCCGCGGGCAGCAGAAGCGGGTGTAGTCTCCTTCGCTTCGCTCAAGCCATGCAGCATTTTCAGTGTCGCCTGCAGACGTGAGGAAAGCCGGATGCTATCCTGCAATTCTACATTATCGGCTACACCTTGCTGTTTTTCGGCTACGTGCACTACTCCAAGTTCGCGCACTCCGTTCAGAAATGCTTCGTACTCCTTATGATATACAAGGAATGTGAGCTTCTTCATTTTTGTAATCATGCTTCTGCCTCCTTCCTACTCTCTTGATGGGATTTCATGATTTTCTGCGATGACTTGGAGAGGTTCTCCTCGTCTTCCATGAAGCGCTTGATCTTTCGCAGAGCATCCTGATAGCCTGGAATCTGCACTTTCTCAAAGAGGTTTACCTTTTGGGTAGTCTTTTTACGTGCATGTTCCAGCAAACCCAGTTTGGCGACGATAAACTCCCGCTCGATAGCCGTCTGTGCCAACACCTTGAGCAAATGTATGCCGTCGGCATACCATTTGGGGGCATTGAACAGGCTGTAGGGACGTATTTCGAAATCAACGTTTTCGAGCAACGGCACCCGTACACCGGCAATCTTCTTCACGCCGAGATGTACATCGCTCACCTTTATCAATGAGGAGTCAAACTCATTCCAAAGGGCAAACATCGCTTCGTAGGCCTGGATTTCCCGTTCCAACTTCTCATCCAGCGCGGCAGCTTCTGATTTGCAGCGCTTCACTTCCATGCGTAGTGCGCTCTCCTTATTCTTGATAATAGGGAGTGTACGTACCCGCACTTTCAGTTGCTTTTCCAACTGCTGGAGGGAAGTTTTATTATATTGAAACTTAATCATACGAAATTAATAATTAATAATTAAAGAATTAAACTGACTTCAGAGAGGTATTGATAATGCATACCAACATCTTTTTCAGTTCTTCATTATCACTCTTTATAGAACTATAGCCATCTTCTGCCAGAATCTCAGTTTTAAATAATAATTCAAGCCAATAAGATGTTTCGTTTGCTTCTTTTAATGCAATTCGCATTTTATGAATAAAATCGGCTTTGCTTTCAGCGTATTCCGCTTCCCTTACTAATGCCCCGATAGCAGTACCCGAACGAACAACCTGACCAGATATATCAAATTCCTTATGATTCTGTAAGAAGTGTTTCAATTTAACAATCCGTATCGCAAAGTCCATGCTCTTCTGCCTGATTGCACTATCATTTTTCATGCTCCGCCAATTTCATTCTTTCATTCTTTCATTCTTTCATTTGTGGGCCAATATTGGTCCACAAGTTCTTTCTTGATATTCACTTCTTCCGGACGGAAATACTTGCCGAACAGGCTCCAGGCCACGTCGAGCATTTCTGTCGTATCGAGGTTCACATCGATAGCCAGCAGTTGGTTGGAGTAATCCTTGGCAAATGCAAGGGTACGTTCGTCATAGTTCGTCAGGTCGAAACCGTTCTCCAATTTCGTCTTGGCGTTGGCAGCATCAGCGTACAAACGTACAGCAGCATTCATCACCTGCGGATGGTCCTTACGGGTCTTCTTACCTGTAACGAGCTGTTTCAGACGGGACAGTGAACGGAATGGGTCAACGATAACCTTACCGATATCCGTATCACGACGCAGGAATAACTGACCTTCCGTAATGTAACCCGTATTATCAGGCACAGCATGCGTAATGTCGCCACCGGACAATGTAGTTACCGCGATAATGGTAATGGAACCGCCACTCGGGAACTGTACAGCCTTCTCATAGATCTTAGCCAAATCCGAATAAAGAGAACCCGGCATAGAGTCTTTGGAAGGAATCTGGTCCATACGGTTGGATACGATAGCCAAGGCATCGGCATAAGAAGTCATATCGGTCAACAGTACCAGTACCTTTTCATCATTGTTCACAGCAAAATATTCTGCCGCCGTCAATGCCATGTCCGGAATCAGCAAACGTTCTACGGGAGGATTCTCCGTTGTATTCATGAAGCTGACGATACGGTCGAGTGCACCGGCATTGGAGAACACATTCTTAAAGTACAGGTAGTCATCGTTCGTCATACCCATACCACCCAGAATAATCTTATCTGTCTCGGCACGAAGTGCCACATTCGCCATTACCTGATTAAACGGCTGGTCAGGGTCCGCAAAGAACGGAATTTTCTGTCCGGATACCAGCGTATTGTTCAAGTCGATACCTGCAATACCTGTTGCAATCAGTTCCGACGGTTGTTTACGGCGTACCGGGTTCACAGACGGACCACCGATCTCCACTTCCTGACCTTCGATGGACGGACCTCCGTCAATCGGATCACCGAAAGCGTTGAAGAAACGCCCTGCAAGCTGTTCGCTCACTTTCAGCGTAGGCGACTTGCCCAGGAATACTATCTCCGCATTGGTCGGAATACCTTCCGTACCTTCGAATACCTGCAGAGTCACATCGTCACCGGCAATCTTCACCACCTGGGCGAGCTTACCGTTTACGGTAGCCAACTCGTCATACCCTACCCCTGTTGCTTTCAGTGAGCAGGTAGCTTTCGTAATCTGAGTGACCTTGGTATATATTTTTTGAAATGCTTTTGTTGCCATCTTATTCTTTTTTATGCTTTACGTTCTTCAATCAGTTCCTGCAACTGTTTACGGAATCCTTCATATTCTTCAGACTTGAACTTCGAATAGTTCATCTGCTTGCAGACATTAATCATCTTCTTGAAGTAATCCATTACCTCATTGAAGTTATCGAATTCAAATTCCGTATGACAGATGTCAATGATCATATTCAGGATATCCTCCTGACGTTCCATCGGTGTTACGGCATCAATTTCGTCGAAAGCATCCTGTTGCAGGATTACGAAGTCAATCAATTCTGATTTCCAGAACGTTACATGATATTCTACAGGAACACCGTCATCACCCAGGATGTTGATCTGTTCGGCAATCTCCTTACCACGCTGCAGGCGGTTCTTGATTTCATTTACCTTACCAATCCATTCACCATTGATATGATTTTTGATATATTCCTCAAATTCAGGATATTCGATGTATTTAGAGTAAGAATCAATCGGATTCACGGCAGGATAGCGTTTCTTGTCGGCGCGATCCTGTTCAAGAGCATAGAAACAACGGGCTACTTTCTTCGTATTTTCCGTTACAGGCTCTTTCAGGTTACCACCGGCAGGAGATACCGTACCGATAAAGGTAATAGATCCCGTTTCACCGTTACCCAGCACCACATATCCGGCACGTCCGTAGAAGTTGGAAATGATAGAAGACAAGTCCATCGGGAATGCATCAGGTCCGGGCAACTCTTCCATACGGTTGGACATTTCACGCAATGCCTGTGCCCAACGGGAAGTGGAGTCAGCCATCAGCAATACCTTCAGACCCATGCTACGATAATATTCCGCAATCGTCATAGCCGTATATACAGATGCTTCACGGGCAGCTACCGGCATGTTCGAGGTATTGGCGATAATGATGGTACGCTCCATCAACTTACGTCCTGTATGCGGGTCGACCAGTTCCGGAAACTCCGTAAAGATTTCCACAACCTCATTGGCACGCTCACCACAAGCAGCGATGATTACGATATCCGCTTCCGCCTGTTTGGAGATGGCATGCTGAAGCACCGTCTTTCCTGTACCGAAAGGACCGGGGATAAATCCCGTACCACCTTCTACAATAGGATTCACAGTATCGATTACACGTACACCCGTTTCCAGCAGTTTGAAAGGACGCGGTTTTTCCTTATAATTTGTCATGGCACGTTTCACCGGCCATTTCTGTATCATGTTCACATGAATGTCATTTCCTTCTTCGTCAGTCAGCACAGCTACAATATCTTCGATGCTGTACTCACCTTCATCCACGATGGACTTCACAGTACATACACCTTTCTGGGTGAAGGGTACCATGATTTTCAGCGGTTGAAAGTTTTCGTCCACCTGTCCCAGCCAGGCAGCAGCTTCCACTTTATCACCCACTTTCACCAAAGGCATAAAGTGCCATCTGCTTCCCTTGTCCAGCGGATACGTATATTGCCCGCGTTTCAGGAAGACTCCATCCATCTTGTCGAGGTCGTTTTGCAGACCGTCGTAGTTTTTCGAAAGCATACCCGGGCCTAATGTCACCTCAAGCATGTGTCCGGTAAATTCGGCTTCAGCCCCTACTTTCAGTCCGCGGGTGCTTTCAAACACCTGCACGTACACATGGGTACCTACCACCTTAATCACCTCCGCCATCAGCCGGTCACCTCCGGTCGAGATGTAGCAAATCTCGTTCTGTGCCACCGGGCCGTCAACGACGAGGGTTACCATGTTGGCGATAACGCCACTAACAGTTCCTTTTGTTGCCATATAATTATGTTATTTATTTTATCTGAATTCTGCGGGTATCTGCACCTCGTCCTTCAACGTTGCTATGATGCTGCGGAACAATTGGTTACCCTTTTCTTTATCCAAAGAAATCCACCGTTCTATCATTTCCAGTTGCAACAGGAAAACGAACAGACGTTCCACGGTGAAATAATTGAAGAAAGTAGCTTCTTCCATCCAATTCCAACGCAACTGATCTATTTTCTTCTCCCGCTCCACCAGTTCTTCGGTTTCGCTGATCTTTACTAACTGATCCAGGAAATCCACTTCCCCCGTCAGCCCGAAATCACGGGCACCGGATGTACGCAAAGCCTCGCACACTTCCGTATCACCCACTATCAGCGGAGCGATATCCATCTTGAATTTCCGGGCGGTCAGTGCCACCAGTATATTGTTCATCGTCAGATTAAACGCAAACCAGGAAGACACGAACTTATTTTTGCACTTCATTGCATATTCATAATAAAGCGCAGCCAGACGGTCTTCATGCAGAAAATCGTCCTCAGCAGCAACATTGAAATATTCGGAAATAAAAGTGGAGAGATAGGAAGGGAACACGGCATCCGCTATCTCATCACCCTCTTTCAGAGATGAGATAAACTCTGCCAATTCTTCTGCAGAATAATTTCCGCGCGGATCAATGGCAGCGTCCTTGTCCTTTAGTAATTTCAGAACGTTCGCATTGTCAAACTTCAAATAGAACAAATCAATCAGCTTTCTATCTTTGTCGGACAAATCCGGATACAGTTCCGCTTTGAAATCAGCTACCGTATAGCTCAGCTTACTGTCCTCCAATGTGAGTTCGGGCAAACCAGCTACCAAGTAGTAATAGTATTTACTCATATCCTGTGGTTTTAGAACAGCATTTCCACTAATTGCGGACGCAGGAATTCTTTGAAGTAATTCATAAATTCTTCTTCACCGAAGTTTACCTTGTACGAACCATCGGCAGGCGAAACTGTAAACAACGTCTTGTTTCCGTTCACTTGCTCTATCTTCACTCCTTTATCCAGCAATGCTTTTGCTTGTGAAGCAAAGTATTTTTTCAGACCATCTGCATCAGCAGTCGAAATCACGATAGGCTCGTTCACACTCCACTTGGAAGCCAATGCAACTATAAATGCATTCAGATAATCTTTATCTGCAGCAAATGCTTTCACATCCGCATTGACAATTTTATCCGTCACAAGTGTGGCGATTTCAGACTTCAGGGCATTCACAGCCTGGCCGGCGAACAATTTTAATTCCGACTTGGTATTTTCTGCCAGTTCATCAGCAGACTTACGAGAGGCAGCCACAATTGCTTCAGCTTCTTTACGAGCATCTTCTACAATTTTCTTGGCTTCATCTTGAGCGTTAGCGATAAGTTTCTGGGCCTCAGTGTTACCTTTTTCGACCCCCTCGCGGTAAATCTTATCAGTCAACTCTTGAATTTTGTTTTCCATATAACAGGAGTAATTTTAATAATTATATAATTGCGATTTTTTCCCTTTTTATTAGATTCGAGTCCAAAAGTACTAAAATCCCTCAGATAAAAAAGAGAAAGAACGGAATAAAAACACCCTATTTTTCAAAAAAAGTCCTTTTATACCATTTTTATTCCGTAAAGATAAGGATGAAGTTGCAAACTAAAAAGAAATAGCTTGCTGAAAAAGGAAAATAGAGGGTTCAAAGAGGAAAAAAAGCTACTGAAAGCAACCATTATAAATACAAAAAGCCCCCATATCGTCAGATATGGAGGCTTCTCTCTAAAAACGGCAACTACCTACTCTCCCACTT